>WNFQ01003293.1_pt1 | contig 20893 bp, 18 predicted proteins | sample 5400171 | NCBI WGS metagenome assembly WNFQ01 (sample SAMN13153356, study PRJNA577476) | soil metagenome | isolation source: 20 cm soil under Madrone tree | place: USA:California | collected 2016-06-14 | reverse complement strand
GGATCCCTCGCGAGATTGCCGACGGCGGTAACTGTGAAGCTATTCATGACTACTCCTTGACTGTTGTGTTGCGCGACTCGAGATGATTCATCCGTCGCGTGGCAGGCAGTCTGAGAGGAATGCCCAGGAATTTGAACTCAATTATGTATCGAGTTTGCAGAGAAAAGCGCGTCCCTTCTGGGGCGGTCTGCTTTTTATGGCCGCCCGAACGCGAGAGCGGCCGGTGTTACTGTCCCTTGGCCGGACTTTCTGCCGTCACATCGAACAATGTCGTCCCCTGCAATGACAGCACCAACCGCTCGTTTTGGTTCCAGAGCTCTGATTTGGACAATAGAATTCCCGTCCGCCCCGAGGGAGATTTGCTCGACCGCAGCACTTCGAAACGTAGCGCGACGGCGTCGTCGGGCCGAACCGGCTCGAGCCACTTTATCGAGTCGATTCCGGGCGAGCCAAAGGACTCCGATTCCAACAAGACGCTGCGCACCATCAGTTCCATTGCGATCGAACAGGTATGCCATCCGCTCGCGATGAGTCCTTTCCATCTTCCCTGACGCGCGCGTTTTGGGTCGACGTGAATCCACTGCGGGTCAAAGCGCGACGCAAATTCGATAATTTCCTTGGAACTCACGATTCGCGGCGGCGTGCGAATAACCACACCAGGAGTAAGATCGGCGAACCGCATAGTAATGCCTCCTCAATATTGCCGGACTCATGCAATCTTGGCGCGTTCGCCAAGTGCCGCGACGCTGGAATCGAATGATCACCCCGAGTAGTGCGGACCATCCCACCGACGACATTCGTCGCCGGCGGCGGCTGATCGACATTGTCGCCGTCGCACGTTGCAGGCAGTGTAGCCATTACAACGATAACATTATCATCCCGCCTGTGGTGGCCCCATGCGAATTTCGGCGGCGAGCGCTATGCAGTGTTGCCGGCACGCGTCTTGGGAATTCGCGACTGTCTTGCAGACGCCCACGGATCGCCCGGCGCTTCGCGCCTCCGGGTTGCATAAGGTGTACGGCAGCGTCACTGCGCTCGACGGCGTGTCGTTTACCGTGAACCGCGGGGAAATCGTCGGCCTGCTGGGACCCAACGGGGCGGGCAAGACCACCACGATCAACATGGTGTTGGGCGTGCTTGCCGCGACCACCGGCAGCGTCGAAATCGACGGGATCGATATCTCCAAACAACGCGCGCGGGCGCTGGCGAAGACGAATTTTGCCGCCGTCTACGCGGCGTTACCCGGCAATTTGACGGTGATCGAGAATCTGCGATTTTTCGGACTGCTGTACGGCGTTGATTCATTGCGCATTCGCGTTGAGGAATTGCTGCGCCAGTTCGATCTCGCGCATCTGCGCCATACCAAGTGCGGCCTACTATCCTCCGGCGAACAGACTCGGGCAGCTCTCGCCAAGGCCTTGATCAATCGTCCGCAACTGCTGCTGCTCGATGAACCCACTGCATCCTTGGATCCGTCCGCGGCGCAGCTCATTCGGGCGAAGATCAAGAAGCTTGCCACCGAGAACCGGTGCGGCATTCTGTGGACCTCGCACAACATGAACGAGGTGGAGGAGGTTTGCGATCGCGTGTTGTTCCTGTCGCGCGGCAAGGTGCTGCTGGAGGGCAATCCGCAAACGCTGCCGCAGGAGCATGGCTCGGCGACATTGGAGGATTTATTCATTCGAGTGGCTCGCGAGCCGCTCAAGGCCGTCGCGGATGTGGCCACATGAAGCTGCGCCCCATCGCCGGCATCGTCCTGCGGCAGATCTATTTGATGCGCGGCAGCCCCGTGCGCCTGTTTCCCATGGTGACCTGGGTGGCCATCGATATCGTGCTGTGGGGTTTCATCACACGGTATCTCAATAACGTGAGCGGCAGCGGCATGGATTTCGTGCCCACCCTGCTGGGCGGCGTGCTGTTGTGGGATTTTTGTACCCGCATCATGCAGGGCGTCACCACTGCGTTTCTCGAGGATGTTTGGTCGCGCAATTTCCTGAATCTGTTCGCCTCACCCCTGTCGATCGCCGAATACATCACCGGACTCGTGATCGCCAGCGTGGTCACGAGCACCGTCGGGATCATCGTGATGTTGCTGCTGGCCACCGGCATCTTTCACCTGCAGTTCTTTTCCATGGGCCTGCCGTTGATCGCATTTCTCACGGTGCTGTTCGTGTTCGGCATCTCGCTCGGTATCTTCGGGAGCGCCATCGTGCTGCGACTGGGTCCGGCGTCCGAATGGCTGCTGTGGCCCCTGCCGGCGCTTCTATCGCCCTTCGCCGCGGTGTTCTACCCGCTGGCCGTGCTGCCGCCCTGGATGCAATCGGTGTCGCGTGCGCTGCCGCCTTCGTATGTGTTCGAGGGAATGCGGGCATTGCTGGCCGACCGGCCGTTTCCGGGGATGTTGCTGCTGCAGGGCGCGCTGGTGGCCGGGCTCGAACTATTGCTTGCCGCGTATTTTTACGGACGAGTCTATCGGCACGCCGTGCGCACGGGACTGCTGGCGCGCTACAGCGCGGAAAGCGTGGCCTAGCTGGCTTGACATCGTTGTGCGGATGCGACAAAAGCTGCAATCGGGGTCCAATTCTGTTAGCTTTCTTGCTTCTGATTCTCCGACCGTATTTGACCGAATGAGAAACGTGTACAAAGCACTGGGTCTTTTGCTGCTGCTGCTGACGGCGCAGCAGGGTGCTGTGAATCACGAGCTGAGTCACTTCTCCCCTGCCGATCAAGCAGAGCTGAGAATCGATGCGGGCGGCGTGGCAGATGCTCCGTGCGCGCTTTGTGCCGTGTTTGCCCAGGCCGTCACCCCGACTTTCGGTCACTCGTTCAACATCCCTCTATTGGTTCGCACCACATCGCTGGTGGTTCCTGAGCCGCGATTCGTAGCCGTAGACGCCGCCGTTCCTCGGCCGCGCAGCCGCGGCCCTCCCGTCCTAAGCTGAATCTTAGCCTTGCGAAGTGATCCGCCCGAGTGATCGGCAGCGGCTCATCGTCATTCAGCGATTTCGGAGTTACCAGATGTCCAGTTTTTCCCTGCGGGGTGCAGCGTCCAGCGTTGCCGCGCCCATCATTTTCCTGATCATTACGAGTTCCCGGGCGGCGGCGGACGCGGAGACGGCAGACATGTCGCCCCTGCCGGAGATCGTCGTGACCTCCCAGCACTTGGACGAAGGCCGTTCACATATCCAGACCCAGACCGGCGCATCCACCTATACCATCGATTCCGCGGCGATCGCGGCGACTCCCGGCGGCGATAACACGCTGCTCAATCAGGTGATCCTGCAGGCACCCGATGTCATTCAGGATTCATTCGGTCAATTCCACGTTCGCGGTGAGCACAACGGCCTTCAATATCGATTGAACGGCATCATCCTGCCGGAGGGCATCAGCGTCTTTGGCCAATCCTTGGATCCGCGCCTCATTTCCTCGCTGAGCGTGGTCACCGGTGCATTGCCCGCAGAGTACGGGTTGCGCACCGCCGGCATCATCGATATCACGACGAAGAACGGGCTTCAGGCTCCCGGCGGTGCGGTGTCTCTGTACGGGGGCAGCCACGGTACCGTCGAGCCGAGTTTCAACTACGCCGGAGGCGCAGGATCGTTCAGCTACTTGGTCACCGGAAGCTTTCTGCGCAACGACCTCGGCATCGAGTCGCCCGACGGCCGCTCGAACCCGATTCACGACCACACCACGCAATATCATGGGTTCGGCTATTTCGAGGACATCTTGGATGACGAGAACCGGGTGGCGCTCATGATCGGGAGTTCAGTGGGCAAATTTCAGATCCCGAATCAAAGCGGCCTGCAACCCTCACTCGGCCTGACCGTCAACGGCGTATCCGCCTATCCCAGTGAGGCTCTCAACGAAAATCAGCGCGAAGTGACGCAGTTTGCCGCCTTGAGCTGGCAACATTCCGCCGGCGCGCTCGACGTTCAGACTTCGTTCACGGCTCGATATTCCAGCCTGACCTTCAAACCGGATCCCTTGGGCGACCTGCTCTACACCGGCGTCGCGCAGGACGCGTTCAAGCAGAACATGGCCTACGCTCTGCAAAGCGACGCCGCGTACCGGCTCGATGACAGCCACACGGTCCGCGCGGGCGTTTTCGTCCAGTCGGATCACTCGGTCAGCGACACCACGTCCCAAGTCCTGCTGACGGACGCCACCGGCGCACCCTTGAGCGACGTGCCCACCGCCATCATCGACAACAACGCCAAGACCGAATGGATCGAGAGCCTTTATCTGCAGGACGAGTGGAAGCTCATCCCCACATTCACCATCAACTACGGCGCACGGTTCGACCGGTTCAACGCCTTTACGAGCGCGCACCAGGTGAGCCCGCGCGTCAACCTGGTATGGCAGGCGCTTCCCGATACGACGGTGCATGGCGGCTATGCGCGCTACCTCTCGCCGCCGCCTTTCGAGCTGGTGGGGGGCAAGGACATCGCCTTGTTTCAGAACACCACCTCCCCGCCGAACTCACCCGTCGCTGATTCACCGTCGGCGGAAAAGGCGAACTACTACGACCTGGGTGTCCAGCAGAAAGTGCTTCGTGCGCTGACCCTGGGCGTCGATACTTACTATAAGCAATCGGTCAACCTGATCGACGAGGGGCAGTTCGGGGCGCCTATCATCCTCACGCCCTTCAACTACCGCTATGGCAAGCAGTACGGCGTCGAATTCTCGGCGAACTACACGTTGGAGAACTTCACCGCGTATTTCAACTTCGCCGCGCAAAGCGCCAAAGGCAAGGATTTCACCTCGGCGCAGTTCAACTTCGCGCCTAGTGAGATCGCGTATGTCGCCTCCAACTACATTCATTTGGACCATGAGCAACAGCGGACCGCTTCCGGCGGAGTGTCATACCAGTGGCACGACACGCGCTTCAGCGCAGACTTCCTCGTCGGCGCGGGGCTCCGCGCGAGTCTCCCGCTGCCCCCCGGAGTCACCACCCCCTACGGCGGCACCAGCATACCGAACGGCGATCATCTGCCTTCCTATACGCAGGTCAATACCGGCATCACGCACCTGTTCACCATTCCGGGCGCGGGCACGCTGACCGCACGATTCGATGTCATCAACCTCTTCGACAAGGAATACCAGATCCGCAACGGCACCGGCGTCGGCGTCGGCGCCCCGCAATTCGGGCCTCGTCGCGGCTTCTTTTTCGGCCTGTCGAAATCACTTCCTGCTCTCTAGTCGAGCGCGGGTAAACCCTTGAGTCGAGAGACTGACCGTTTCAGGTCGGTCTCTCGGGTTCCGACACGATCAAATGTTCCGCATTCTGCGATTCCGGGCAGGCCGGGGGCGCCGGCGGATGTAGCAACCGCCACGCGAATCATGAGGCACGGTGTGTTATGTTATAGTATTACAGCGAGAACAACTGGCAACGCGCGTGGCGGCGTGCCAGTCAATCCTTGGACGAGCGTGCAATATCTTCAGTTCATCATCGTAGCGTGCGCTGCGTTCCTGGCTAACTTTGCCGGCGGAGTGTTTGCCCGGCGCGTCGCGGACCGTATGCATCTTGCAGTGGGCTTCAGCGCCGGTACGGTCATTGCCGTCGCTTTTTTCATTTTCATGCCGCAAGCCGTTCTGTGCCGGCCTGCGGCGCACGGCGCCAATGAATTGCTGCCCCTGGTGGGGCTCGGATTCGTGATCGCCCTGCTTCTGGATCGTTTCGGATCTTTCTGGATGGCCGACAGCGAGGAGCGTCTCACGACGCGCAAACACTACGGCCATGCCGTCCTGAACGGGGCGGCGATCGGGTTGTCCTACCACGTATCCCCGGCGGTGAGCGCCGTCGTCACGGCGGCCTTGCTGGCCCATGAGTTTTCGGACAGCGCCGATGCCGCCAGGCAGGGATTGCGCGAGCGTCAGGACAGGCGCGGGCTGCGCGAGTACCTCATCAGCTCGCTGTGCGTGACCGCCGGCCTTGCCCCAACGTACTTTCACGCTATGACGCCGGGCACGCTCGGCGTTGCGTTGGCCCTGTTCGGCGGCTATTTCATTTATCTCAGCGCGAGCGATCTCATCCCGGAAAGCCACCATCTGCATCCTCAATTATTGACCGTTGCGCTGACGTTTGGCGGCGCGGGGGCGATGTATCTCGCGAGTGTCATTGTCAAATGATCCGCGTTGCTTTGCAGGAGACACTTACAGCATGGCAATCATGAAGTCAGCGGCAAGCCGCTTTGCAGACTCGCGCGGCAAGCACGATCACCAGCGCTGCGTGTCCAAAGCACTGCGCACGGCCGACGAGGTGTGCACCGAACGCGGCCTGAGATTGACCCCCACCCGCAAGCACGTGCTCGAGCTCATTTGGACGCGCCATGCGCCCATCGGGGCCTACGACATCTTAAGTCGACTGAGCAAGGAGGGCCGTCAAGACGCGCCCCCGACGGTGTACCGCGCTTTGAGCTTCCTGATGGGTGCGGGACTGATCCACCGTATCGACACCCTGAACGCCTACCTGGGCTGCGAGACACCGAAGCACCTGCACGCCGCTCAATTCCTGGTCTGCCGCTCCTGCCGCGCAGTAACTGAACTCGGCGATCCTGCGATCGCCCGATTGCTGGCTCAGCGGGTCAAGGCGGCCGGCTTTACCGCCGATGCGCACGACTTGGAGATCAAGGGATTGTGCGATACCTGCCGTGGCTGATTTCCGGAGTACTCTATGTTGCTCTTAGCGCTGTCCGGCGCGGCGTTTTGCACCACCTGCACCGGCGGCCTGCTGGCGCTGCGCCTTGCCTCGCGGATGCAGTGGGTGCTGGGCTTCAGTGCGGGGGCCGTGGTGGCCGTGGCGTTCTTCGATCTATTGCCGGAAGCGCTGGAACTGGGTGCGCCTACCTTTGGCGTACCCAAGGTGTTTGCATGCGCCGCTGCGGGATTTCTCATCTACCTCTTGCTCGATCGTGTGCTCCTTTTCCAGAGCCAGCGCTTTCGAGATCAACTCGCCGCGCAGCCCCGCGGCGTGCGCGCAGAGGCCAACACCCGGCACCGGGCCACGCTGTTCGCGAGCAGCCTGTCGCTGCACAGTCTTCTCGACGGCATCGCCATCGGCTTGGCATTCCAAGCATCCGCCGCCGTAGGCGCGGTCGTCGCCATCGCCGTTCTAACCCACGACTTCTCGGACGGCGTCAATACGATGAACGTCGTGCTGCGAAATGACAGCAACCGCCGCCGGGCGCTCCAGTGGTTGCTGGCCGACGCGGTTGCGCCCGGCTTGGGGATCTTTTCCACCCTTTTCTTTCGAGTCCAGCCTGATGTCTTGGGAATCATTCTTGCGCTTTTTTCGGGATTCTTTCTGTACATCGGTGCCAGCGATTTGATTCCTGCAAGTCACCGCGCCTTTCCAAAGGCCCTGACCACGCTCATGACGCTGCTCGGCATCGCGGTGTTGTATGCAGCCGTGACGCTCGCGCAATAGACGGATGAGCTCATCCAGTCACGGCCCCGCAAGGATCTTGATCAGGCGATAGCTGAATTCGAGGGACTGATAGAATTCCGCGACACCGACGCGCTCGTCCTTGCCATGGGCCCGCAGATCGGACACATCGACGAAGGTGCCGCTGACACCGAAGGAGGGAAGTCCCGCGCCGCGCCAATAGACATTGTCGGAGGCACCCGATGACATCACGGGCACGACTTTGACTCCCGGCCACATCTCATTGGTGACCTTCTCAACCTTGGCCACCACGGCCTTGTCGAGGATGGCAGGCGCGGAGGCCACGGGGGCCCAAATGACCCCGATTTCAATCGTCGGATCATCGATGACGCGCCTCAGAGCCGCAATGGCTTCCTCAGGGCTGGTACCCGGGAGCAGGCGGCACTGAACGGTTGCCTTCGCCCGAATGGGCAGCGCGCTCTCACTTTGACCCGCCTGCACGACGGTAGCGGGACAGGTGCTGTGGAGCTGCGCATTGATCACCGGCACATCGCGCAATGAGTCCATGGCCGCGGCGTCGCTCGGATCCTTGAGCACGGCGCGGATCGCGGACGCGCGCTCGCCGCCGACGCGATCTGCCACCGCCTGCAGATAAACGCGCGTGGTTTCGCTGATCTGCACCGGGAATTGGTAATCGCCCAGGCGCGTCAGCGCGCGCGAAAGCCGAAAAATGGCATTGTCGCGCGGCGGCAGCGAGCTGTGGCCGCCGGTTCCGTAGGCCGTCAGCGAGTAGGTGGCATATACCTTTTCAGCCGTCTGAATGGTGTTCCAGAGTCTCTCGCCGTTCAGCACCTCGCCGGCGCCCGCATCGTGGTTGATCACGAGTCCGGCATCGACCAATGCCCGTTGATTTTTCAGCAGCCAATCGACGCCGTTGGCATCGCCGCCCGCTTCCTCGTCGGTGTTGAAGACCACGATGACATCGCGATTGGGTTTGAACCCTTCCTTCTTGAGCCGGATCAGATTGGCGGTCAGGATGGCGACTTCGTTCTTGATGTCGATGGTGCCTCGGCCGTAAAAGAAGCCGTCCTTCTCGGTCAGCGCGAACGGTTCGACGCTCCAGGTCTCGCGGATGGCCTCGACCACGTCGAGATGCGCATTGAAGAGAACGGGTTTCCCCTTGCCGCGCCCGTGCAGGCGCACCACGATGTTCATCTTGTCCGGCCGCGGTCCGCCGACGGATACGTCGCCCTCCGGAAATCCGGCCGCCTTGAATCTCGCCGCCAGCGCCTCGGCTGCCTCCGCCGAGCCTTTGGCGTGGGTCGTATTCATTCCGACGAGTTCCGCAAACACGGCGCGTGCCAATTGATCGTATTGCGCGGGCGAGCGGGGCGTCGCGGGGAGATCGGCGGCGCCGGCTAAGGCCGGAACGGCGCAAACGATGGCCAAGATAAGGCTTAGTTTAATAGTCCGGGTCAAGGTCATCGTCCGCTCTCCAAGGGTTGAGGCATCACGGTCACACGAAGCTGGATTATCTTGTTATTGCCGTTGCGGGAGGTGCGTGGGGACGCCACCGATGCTTGCGCAGGCGCTTGTGGATAACCAGCCTAGGGTTTTCAGAGTGTCAAAATATACGCTATTGTAGATGAAGATCATGAACGCAAATTCGAACGCCGTGAAAATTGCCGTGCTCGACGACTACCAAGGAGTTGCCCTGAAGCTCGCCGATTGGTCGCCCGTTACGGCACGTGGTGTGTGTCATGCGGGAGCGCACTCCCTTGCGTCGCGCCGTCATCGAACGGCTGCCGAACCTCAAGCTGATTGCGTCCACGGCGAAGCGCAACGCCTCGATCGACACCGACGCCGCGGCGGCACGAGGCATCAAGGTGGTTCACACATCGTATACGTCCGCTCCCACGGTTGAACTCACCTGGGCGCTCATTCTTGCAAGCGCGCGGCACATCGTTTCTGAGAACGCGTCACTGCGCGCCGGCGGCTGGCAACGATCCGTCGGCGACGACCTGGCGGACAGGACCCTCGGCATCATCGGATTGGGCAACGTGGGTTCGCAAGTCGCCAAGGTGGGCTTTGCGTTCGGCATGAATGTGATCGCATGGAGCCAGAACCTGACGCCGCAGGCGGCCGCCGCCGCAGGCGCCCGGCTCGTTTCCAAAGCGGAGCTGTTGCGGGATGCCGACGTGGTTTCCATTCACCTGGTGCTGAGCGCCCGCACCAATGGCTTGATCGGCGCACCCGAATTTGAACTGATGAAGCCATCGGCTCGCCTGGTCAATACCTCGCGCGGACCGATCGTCGTGGAGGCGGCGCTGGTCGAAGCTCTGGCCAACGGCCAGATTGCCGGAGCGGCTGTCGATGTCTTCGACATGGAACCCCTCCCGCCGGACCATCCCTATCGGCGTATCGATCGGCTTCTCGCCACCCCGCACATAGGCTACGTGTCGCGGGGCCTGTACGAACGGTTCTATCGCGATACCGTGGCCAACATCGTCGGGTGGCTGGACGCATACGCGCCCGCGCATTAGCGAAGGGCCCGGCAGGACAAAGTTTCGCGGACTATTCCAGGCAGACCACGAGCTTGGCTGAGTGGGTCCGCCAATTGATGGGAATCACGTAGGAGCGGCTATGCGGCGCCGTGACCTTGTCCACTTCGTGCGCGATGATCACCGGCACCGAGATGACGAAATTCTTGCCGAAATCGCGGCGTGCATTGCCTGAAATCGTGTTCGCCACTTCGCCGACGAGATCCTTGATGTTCTCATCGCTGGTGTCGGTTTCCTGCATGCGCATCAGCAGTACCGTGAGCATGCCGCGCGGAGCGGTAAAGTAGACGATGCCCTTGCGGGCCCCCGAAATTCCGATGACGCCCGTGTATTCGTAGGCGCCGGGGTTTCCGTCCGTCACGAGATAGGGCGATCCGACGGTGGCCGACTGCTGCGCCGAAACCTCGAAGTAGTTCGTCGCGCCCTCGATGAATGTGCGGATTTCGGCTTCTTTGATCATCATGCCTCCGACAGCAACTCTTCCAGCGCGTCATTGAGCTGGCGATCCGTGAACGGTTTGCAGAGAAAGCCGTTCGCTCCCTTCTCGATGGCATCCACTGCCGTTGCTTTGTCCGCGAGCGCGGAGACGACCAGGATCAGCACCTTGGAATTGATCGCCACCAGCTCTTGCACGCACTGGACCCCGTCCATCTCGGGCATGGTCAGGTCCATGGTCACGACGTCGGGTTGCGTGCGGCGAAACAGTTCCACGGCTTCGCGCCCGTTGCTCGCGGCGCCCACCACCTCGAGGCGGGCGATTTGCTGCGAGCGCTCGATGCGGCGGCGAATGATGTTCGAATCATCGACAATCATGAGCTTCAACGAAGGTTTGGCCTCTTCATCCATGGCGTCACGCCGCCTCCGTATCATCCGCTTGCTTGGCGGCGCGCGGCAGCGTCATGGTCAGCCGGGTGAACTTGCCGGCGCTGGTCGCGACCGAAACCCGTCCGCCCATCTGATTGGTGAGGTCCGCTATCAGATTCATGCCCACCCCCCGTCCGGCATCCTTGGTCGCCGTCTCGATGGTGGAGAAGCCGGGCTGGAACAGCAGCGAGAAGACCTGCTTCGTGTCCATGGTCTGCGCCTTCTCGGGAGTAATGAATCCTTTTTTCAGTGCGGCTTCCTTGATGCGCTCGGTCGATAGACCTTGGCCGTCATCTTCGACGATGAGCTTGTAGCCGGTGTCCGCCTCCTGGAATGACAGGCGCAACGAGCCCTGCCGGGCTTTCCCGGCGGTCACGCGCGCGGACGGCGGCTCTATGCCGTGCACGATGGAATTGCGCACCGCCTGAACGCCGATGTCCTTGACCGCGCGGCGGTAGTCTTCGGGGACTGTATCGAGGCCGGTGCACTGCAGAGTTGCTTCTTTGTTGTTTTCGCGGGCGACGCGCGCGGTGAGCTGCTGCAGCGTCGCCTCGACGCCGGAATCGCCGTGGGCGCCTTGCAGCTTCGGCTTCTCCCCCTGCAGCACCGCGGTGATGGTATGAACCACGTCGTGCTGCGGGTTGTGCAGGCGCGACAGCCGCGTCACCAGCTCACTGACGGACTGCAGATGCGTCAGCAAATCGTCGAGTTTGATGACGAGCGGCAGGAAGTCGTTCCCCGACAGGGCCGGTTTCTCCCGCAGCGCCTTCAAGTCGTCCTCGAAGGCGTGTGCGCGGCTTTCGATCGAGGACATGCCCAAGGCCGCGGCCTCTCCCTTGACCGAGTGTACCTGCCGGAACAGCGTGTCGAGCTTCTTGCGAAATACACCTTCTTCCCGGGTGGGCTCGCGCAGCACCGCGTTGATCATTTTCATGGCGGCGTTGGAGTCGTTCAGGAACGATGTCAGCTGCGCCGGATCGATGTGCAGAATACCCAACAGGGTATCGACCTGACCCTGAGCTTGGTTCTGAGAGGCTTGCAGTTCGTTCGCGAGTTCCACCCGGGTGGTCACGTCCGAAACGGACACCAGCACATTGGTCATCTCTCCGTCGACGCGCACCCGGTGAAAATCGAACTGCAGATAGCGGGTGTCGAATTTGCCGCTGCCGGCGTCCAGATGCACCTCCACTTCGCCCAGTGGATTGATGGTCTTGACCAGCTTCTCGTTGGTGCGCTCGGCCCAAAGGATTTTGACGAACTTGAGGGCGGTCGCCAGGGTCCGCTCCGACACGATGTGCCTGAGCAGATCTTCAAAGGGAAGACCGGCGAAATCCTTGCGCTGGAACAGGGTTTCCAATGCGCTGGAATAAGCCGATCCGATCTCTAGATTCGAATCGAGCAGGAACAATCCGTCCTTGACCGTGCGCAGAATATCCATGGTCTGCTGCCGTGCTTGGCGCAGGCTGCTTTCCTGCCGCTGCCGCGCGCTGAGCAATACCGTGACCAGCACCACCAGGGCGACCGCGATGACCAGGCCCGATATCATCACCAGCCGCAGCTGAGTCGCCGAACGAACGTTGCTCGACTGCAGCTCGGCGGCAATGGCCGCGAATTCGCTGTCCAGCACCGGCAAGACGTGGCGGCTGGTGCGCAGCGCCGCGTTGACTCTAAGCTCCAATTCGCGGCCGCTTTCGTTGAGAGCGGTGCCGGTGGACTCGTTGTCCAGATAGGGTACCCCGTGGTACGCAATCACCGGATTCAACACCACCAGTTCTTTTGCCCAGCTGTCGAGCAGCAGCGCTGCGTGCTTGCCGGCAAGCGACGCGCCCGTCGTGACCGTCGTGTCCTTGTCGGTGTTGGCGGAGAAACTGTCGCCGGTGAGGGAAAACCAGCTGGGCGGCGGCGGCGCGGTCATCTCGTGCAGCGCCGCTTCGAGTTTGGTGGTCGAGGCCCGCAGGTCATCCAGGGATTCCTGGACGTAGCCGCGCGTACCCAAGCGGTCATGCACGGCTTCGAGAGAGGCGCGGATGACGGTTGGATGACGCTGTTGTTCACCCAACAACTTGAGCGCCGTCGAACTCTCTGCGACTTCGCCCGCAAGTTCGAGTCCCGGTATGAGCACGATGGCGACGAAGCTCACGCCAAGAACGACGACCAGGATGAGCAGGCCGGCCGGTGTCAGGAGCGGACGCACGACCTTGGCTAGACGAGAATTCATGAATTAAGCACTCCCATTTGACTGACTCCGCTGACTGATGTGCGGATCGGCGCGCTTACCGCGCTCAAATCCTCGAGAAACAAGGCCGCCGAGGGGTAGCGATCGTCGGGCTCTTTCGCCAACAGGCGATCGATGATCGGCTGGTATCGCAGGACGCGCTGCGGCAGCCGCGGCACCGGGGCCGCGCGATGCGCCGTGAAGATCTCGATTAAATTGTTGCCGAGATACGGCAAGGCGCCCACGAGCATTTCATACAGCACGACGCCGAGACTGTAGAGATCGCCTCGCCCGTCCGGATCACGGTTGTCGATTTGCTCGGGACAGACATAGTAAGGCGTTCCCGTGCAGAGGTCGGATCTCGATAGATCACTGGCTGCGAGCCGCATGGATGCCGACCCGAAATCGATCAGGATCAGCCGGTTGTCGTCGGTCAACATCAAGTTCGACGGCTTCAGGTCGCGGTGCACTACGTTGGCGGAATGCAGCACCTGCAGCGCATCGCCGATTTGCCGCGCGTAATTGACCGCGTCGGCCTCGCTCACCGGATTCTTGAGACGGTCGCGCAGGCTCCCGCACGGAAAGTATTCCAGCGCGAGATACGAGTACTCGTCGGTAATGCCGTAGTCGAGCACGTCGGCAATCGAACGATGATTCAGCGCCGAGAGAATTTGGCATTCGCGGACGAAGCGCTGGCGATCGGCCTCGGTCACTTCACCCCGCCCTTTGAGAGCCTGGACCTTGAGCGCGACGGGCTGCGTCAAATCGTCGTTGCGGGCCAGATAAACGGCCGCCGTGGCCGATTCCGCGATGGTCTTTATCAGGCGGTAGCCGGCGATTTGCGGCTGACGCCGGGAATCTGCCGCCGGGGCGGCGGCGGCGGCGGAACTGCGCGCCGGCTCCATCAGCCGCTTCAGGACCTCGCCCAATTCGCCGATTTTCACCGAGTGGATCGGCCAATAGTCGTTGGCTCCCAGTTTGATGGTGCGCGCCGCGTTGCGCTCATCGCCGCCGCGCGCAAATACGAATATGGGCAGACGCGGCGATTGTTCGCGCGCGCGCAAGAGCCGTGCGAGCGGATCAACCGCGCTGTCGCTCGGGTTGAACTCGACGATGAGGAACAGTGCGATGTAGGAGGCGATCCGCTCCGGGGTGAGCGCATCGAAGCTTGCGCTGCTGATGCAGTCTGCATCGAGAGTCGGAATTGCGCGGCGCACCAGCGTGCCCAGCCGCAGACGGAGTTCCAGGTCATCGTGAACGACCAGGCAGCGGCCGTCGCTGCGCTTGGGCGAGACGATGGTCGCTTCGCGTCGTTCGGGGCTTGCAGAGAGGTTGCTCATCGGGCCGCGTTCGCTATTTCGACAGCCGAAACGAGATGCGCAATTTCGTGCTCACCGCGATTGATTTCCCGCCCTGAGTTGCCGGCTTGTAGCGCATGCGGGCGAGCGCTCTGGTCGCCGCCGTATCGAAAACTTTCTTCGGGCTCGAATCCAGCACCTTGATCGTGGTGACCTTACCCTCCGCGGTGACTACGTAAGCGACATCGACCCAACCCTCGACGCCTCTGCGCAGTGCATCGGTCGGATAGTCGAGCTCAATCGCCTTGGCGCGGGCCAGCGAAGCTTCCAACACTTCCGGCGGGCCGGTCGCGGTCAGTTTCAACTGCGCCAGGCGCTGGTTGAGCGGAGCTAGATCGGCAGAGGCGCCCAACCCGGCCGCCATCTGCAGCAGCGTTTCGGCGCGCGCCGGCTGCGCGCCGTCGAGAGCCGCGCGGGCTTGCTCGAGGATTTGCGCTTGAACCGCGCTGGATATTCGCGCCAGGCCGCTGTTCTTGGGATCCGTTGCACGCAGCTGATTGACATAAAACAGCGCGCTGTCATTGTCGGGCTCGGTCAGTTTTCCCTGGGCGAGCCGGGATTGCGCCAGATCGAGGTATTGCGGCTGTTCGGGGGCCGCCGCGGCTTGCTGACTGCGCGCGCTGCTGAGGTCGTGCTGCAGGCTCGCGATGGTCGCGGCGGGAGCGCCGTAGGTGCGGAGGTCGGCAAGCACCCGATCCGCGTCGGCGAAACGCCGCTGGTCGATGGCGGCGTGCTCGGCCTGCGTCAGCCTTTTGTAGATTTCCTGGGATTGCGACTGCAGGGCCGCGGCGCGCGCGCCCGCAGCCCGGGCCTGGGTGAGGTAGTAGGCGGCGCTATCGTTGCGCGGTTCGACCAATTTGTCCTGCTGCAAGCGCGTGTCGATCAGCTTCACGAAATTCGCCACGTCGGAATCTTGGTGCCGCCGCCGCAGTTCGTCGCGCAACTGCGCCAGTTTCGCGGCGCTGAGCGATTTGGCACGGGTTGCCTCGTCGATCAGCTGCCCCGCGCGATCGAAATTCCCTGCGTTGATGGTCGCCATGATCTGCGCAGGACCGAGTTCGGCTCGCAGGCTGGCGATGCGCTCGTCGAGCGCGGATAAGCGGCGGTCGCCGGGATTGATGCTGCGCGCACTCTCGAGCGCCTGCAGCGCAACGTCGAATTTTCGTTCGTCCAAGGCGGACTGCGCCCGCGTAAACAGAATCTCAGCCAGGCGCTGCAAGCCCTGGTGCGCTTCCCCGTTGTTCGGATCGAGAACCAGCGCATTCCTGTAAAGCGTGAGCGCGCTGCCGTCGGCGGGATCGATGAAGTGCCGATCGACCATCGCTCGCCCTGCTTTCTCGATGAGTAGATCGACCTTCTCGTCGGCTCCCGCAGGCGCCTTGGCGGGCTGTTGCTGCGCCTGTTCCGCGCTCGCCGCCGGCGCCGGTTTGACCGGGGTATCGCTTGGCCGGAGCACCAAGTACGCGCCGATACCGGCGACGAGCACCCCGGCGATCACAGATACCGGTATCCACGGAATATTTCGTGGACCGGACGGTGCAGCAGCCGATCCTGCGTCGGGTGAGCCCGCGTCGGACGACCCCGGCGCGGACGCCTCGGCGCTGCCGTCGCCGAGCAAAGCCATTCGCGCGTTCACTTCCTCGCGTGCGCTCTCGAGGGCGGCCGTCAAATCGGCGACCGGTATCGGCACCGCCACATGTGCCACGACCTGTCGAAGTGCGATGGGGTTCGTCCACGCATTGGCGCCGCCCGCCTCGTCCAGCGCGACCACCGCAAAGCGAGGGGAATGCATTTGCAGGCGGGACAGCACCCCGGCCGCGTCGGTTTGATTGCGCGCATCCCACAAGACGATGGCGGGCTGTCCCGATGCCGTCGCCGTGAACAATTCATCGATGGAGTCGACCTGTTTGAGGACTAGGTCGCCGCCGACATGTGCGCCGATCTGCGGCCAGAGCGTGTCGTCGCCGCTGATGAGGAGTACCGGGAGCTTGGCTTTCTTGGCCACGGCAACGGACTTCCGCGGAGTGGGCTCCGACGCGGCGGACTCACTTTTCCTTGTTGCGTTCTGCACCGACACCCTCCGTTAATCGTCACCCAAGCTAGCTTTGCTGCACTGCAATTCCGCAGCACTCGCGACGTCGAACGATTGCGTCGTCACGCAGGAAAGATCCTCATGGAAATACGGACTTCGCGAGATGGCTTGGATCACATTTTGGATGCAGTCGAGGCCCGAACTCGAGTCGGCGCAGGCAGGGACTTGCCCAAGGTGAGAACCACTTCGCACATGCGGCCCTTGCGCCGCAAGGGCGCTGCCCTTCCGGCCTCCGCGCCCGATTCCGTCAGTTTCGCGTTTGCGGCCCCACGTCGATATGATCGAAGATCAAATCGGCAGATTCGAGCGGTCGTTGCGTTACAAGGGTCCTGCACGCCATTGAGGAAACACGTGGTGGTGATCGGCGGCGGCGTCATGGGATCGGCGCTCGCCTACTGGCTGACGCGGCTCGAGCCCTCGATCAGCGCCACAGTCGTCGAGCGAGACCCCTCCTACCGGCAGGCGTCATCCGCGCTCTCGGCCGCGTCCATCCGTCAGCAGTTCTCGACGCCCGTGAACATTCGCGCCTCTCAAGCCAGCATCGCGTTTCTTCGCAACGCCGCAGTGGAACTGGCGGTCGGCGATGAGGCACCGGATATTATGTTACGCGAGGCCGGCTATCTCTATCTCGCGTTGCCCGGCGGCGCTGAACGGCTGCGGCAGGCTCATGCCGTCCAGATAGCCTGCGGCGCCGATATCGCCCTCATGGACCCCGCCGAACTAAAAAAGCGGTTCGGCTGGCTGAACACGTCCGATCTGTCCTTGGGTTCGCTGGGATTGAGCGGTGAAGGTTGGTTCGACGGTTACGCCCTGCTGACGGCGTTTGCGCGCAGGGCTCGTGACCAGGGCGCGCGCTACGTGAATGCGGAGGTGTGCGGCTTCACCGTCGACGGCAGCCGCGTCACCGAAGTGCTCGCGGCAGACGGCAAACGGATAGCCTGCACACACGTGGTCAATGCCGCGGGCCCGTGGGCGCGGCGGGTCGCCGCCATGGTCGGAGTGGACTTACCGGTGTTTGCGCGGCGGCGAACGGTCTACGTCATTTCCTGTCCCACCGCGATGAACCCGTTCCCCCTGTTGATCGATCCGACGGGATTCTGGATTCGCCCCGAAGGCACGAAATTCATTGCCGGATTCTCCCCGGCCGGTGACCTGGATGATCAGCCGCTCGAGCCGGACTACGACTCCTTCGAGAGCCATCTATGGCCGGCCCTCGCCCATCGCATTCCGGCATTCGAAGCAGCGAGACTCGAGCGCGCGTGGGCTGGCTACTTCGAGATGAACACGGTCGATCACAACGCCATTCTGGGTCCGGCCCCGTCACTCGAGAATTTTCTGTTCATGAATGGATTCTCGGGTCATGGCATGCAGCAGGCGCCGGTCATCGGCCGCGCCATCGCCGAACTCATTTTGCTGGGACGCTTCGATACCCTCGACTTATCGGATCTCCTGTTCGCGCGACTCGCCGAGAATCGTCCGGTTCGCGAGGCGAACGTGATCGGGTAGCGAGCCCATGTGACTCGACAAACACTTATACATTGGACCACGAGCATGGACGAATGAAGCAGATCGACTTCGACACGGTTCACCGGCTCGCCAGCGTCGGCAACCTCGTGGAGCCGCTGCGCCGCGCCTTCGTGTCGCAGGCGGTCAGTCCGGAGCGCGGTCAGTATGATCTGGGAGCTCTCGATCCTCCGCGCACCTTGCTGCTGATGCCGGCATGGCGACCGGCCGGCGACATCGGCGTAAAGATCGTCACGGTATTTCCGGACAACGCCGATCGGGGACTGCCGTCGGTGAACGCCGCCTACGTGCTCCTGTCGGGGCAAACAGGGCAAGCTCGAGCATGGATTGATGGTCGGGCGCTGACCCTGATCCGCACTGCTGCCGTGTCCGCGCTGGCCGCCGATCTGTTGGCGCCTGCGGCGCCCGAGGTGCTGCTGATGGTGGGCACGGGAGCCCTGTCGCGCTACTTCGTCGAAGGTCATCTGGCCGTCCGCAAGTATCGATCAGTCCTCATCTGGGGCCGAGATCCGCAAAAGGCAGCGGCCGCGGCTCGAGATCTCGGTGCTCGCGGATGGCCCGTGACGGCCGCGAACGACCTTGCGACCGCTGTGCGGTCGGCGGACGTGATCAGCTGCGCGACGCTGGCGGAGCACTCTCTCATCAAAGGCCGCTGGCTCAAATCCCGCTGCCACTTGGATTTGGTCGGCAGTTTCACGCCCGGCATGAGAGAAGCCGACGATGACTGCATGCGCGGCGCCTTCATCGTCGTCGACACGCTCACCGCGCTCACGCAAAGCGGCGATTTGAGCGAGCCGCTGGCACGGGGCGTCATGGCGAAGGAAGACATTTCCTTGCTCAGCGATTTGATTGCGGCAGAGCCGGCCGCGCCGCGTCCGCACAGAACGGTTTTCAAGTCCGTGGGAGTGGCGCACGCCGATCTGGCCGTGGCCGAGTACTTGGTTTCCGCCCTGGCCTAGTGTCCTGAATCATTAATACGTTGCTCGATTCGCCTGCGGATTTTCGTGCCGGGCAAGGCGCGCCGACGAGGCATAGTGGGCACCTATGGCGAGGAGGCGCAACGCCGCCCGGCGCGAAAAGACGCGGCGCAGCGAGCAACGTATTAATGATTCAGGACACTGATATGGAATGACCTGTCAAGAGTATCGTGAACACTGATTTTCAATCCGTTTTCCATAGGGTGCCTTCGCTGGAGCCGACCAGGCAGCGGCCGAGCAAGCTATCGCGACGGTTGATCACTCTGATATGCGCGGGTCGAAACCGCAGGGTCGTGATCCGTCGGGAGCTGCCTCGGACTAGTGGCGCGAGTTGGGCCGCGAACGGCCTATCGCATAGTGTCGGCCACGAGGGTCCTCCTTTCCGTGTGCCGCCCAACCGCTGTCTGCTCGACTCCAACGAAGTCTCCTCTGTGCTACTACGCGGCGCGACGCTCGAGCGCCTGCGAGGAACGCTCGACCTGCACGCCGATCGACCAGATAAATCCCAACAACTCGCGGGCCACCGCGGTCACCGCCTGCTGTTTGTTTTTGCCCCTCGCCAGCAGCCGGGTATAGCGGCCATGCAGTCGATGTTGCGCCTTCCAGGCGATCTCCTTGATCGGTTCGCTCAGATTTTTCTGGCGCTCTTTGAGTGCACCACCGCAGCCGGGTCGATGCCGATACGCCCACGCCGCCTCGACGATAATCCGGCGCAAATGCGCATTGCCGCTCTTGGTGATCCCGTAACGGCGCACCCGCTCACCGCTCGAGTGTTCACTGGAGACCGCTCCGCTGTAACCCATCAGTTGTCGCGCTCGCGCAAAGCGGCTCAGAGCGCCCACTTCCGCCACAATGCTCACCGCCGAGACCTTGGCAATGCCACGCAGCCCCTGCAGTGCCTCGATCAGCGCGCGCATCGGCTCGGGCACACTCTGGACGGCCGTATCGATGGCTCGCTCGAGTCGCTCAATACGCCCCGCCGCGTGCTCGACCTCGTGCAGATAGTCATTCATCGTCGCCTCCTGGGCGGCGTGCTCAAACCGCTGCTCCTGCACCCATTTCATGTACTTGCCCGTCCACGCCGTCGTGCCCTCAGGCGCACGCCGCCCCTGGCGCAACAAAAACTTCGACAGCCGGTGCCGGGCTCGCAGCTGATCCTTCTTCGCCGCTTCCCGCGCACGCACCAGATCGCGCAGCGCCTCATGCGCTTGATCCGGCACCCACACCGCCGTCAGATCTCCCGCCCGGTAGCTGCGCGCCAGCCGCTCGGCGTCGCGCCGGTCCGTCTTAACTCGATCCCCGGCCTTCATCGGCATCAACGTCGGGGCAATCACCTCACATTTCACTCCCAGTTGCGTCAATTGCCAGTACAGCACGTACCCGGTGGGACCCGCCTCGTAGCACACCTTCAACTGCCCAGGCGTTCCCAGCTTCTTCAACAACTTGCGTACCGAGTCGATTCGGTTCGCGATCGTGCCCAAGGGGCGTACCTCTCCGTTCGGTTCCGCCACCGCTGCCGCAATCGTCTGCGCATGGACATCAAGCCCAACAAATCGTACTTTCTTCATGGCCGGCTCCCATTCGTATGCGGCTCTGCGCCGCGGTTCAACCCGATCCACAGCGTAATCCGCGAAGCTGCGAATCGGGAGCCGGTCATTCCATTGTGACTAGCGGCCGCGGCGTCGCGGCGTTTCATTGCTCGACGCGAATTTTCGCGCCGTCCTTGAGCTGGGCGAAATCGGCGACCGCGACGCGCTCGCCCGCGGCGAGGCCGGACAGAATGGTCGTGCTGTCGCCGCTGCTTGACCCAAGCCGGACCGCGCGCCGTTCGACGGTGTCGCCGTGCACGACGAAGACCGTACCGGTGGCGCCGGAACCCTGCACCGCATTGCTCGGCAGGATCACGCCACCCGCAGGT
>WNFQ01000865.1_pt1 | contig 20900 bp, 16 predicted proteins | sample 5400171 | NCBI WGS metagenome assembly WNFQ01 (sample SAMN13153356, study PRJNA577476) | soil metagenome | isolation source: 20 cm soil under Madrone tree | place: USA:California | collected 2016-06-14 | reverse complement strand
GGACAGGCTACCGCCATTAAGTTCGCGGGCATACCCACTGGATAAGGTCGCAATCGGCCTGCCAGACTTCTAGACATAAGGCGACGTTGACGCCGGCAAATCACACCTTACTTGTTGAAAACAGGTTGGTTAGCCGTACACGACAGAGCGGAAGCCACCGCCCAAGGAGGTTGTCTCCCTCAAAATGGGGAACCGAGGGAAAACTCTTACCACGATTTGAGAACAGGTTTCCCGGGGCGAGGCTCGACTTGCATGGGTCATGATTCCAGCAACAGTATCTGGTGGACAGCGAGGAGCAGAGATTGAGCAAGCACATCGGCGCTGCCGTTTGCGACCTGATCGCTCTTCACTATTCGCGCCGTTCTGCAACCTGCGTTTTTGCCGGCTTCCACGTCGATGTCGGAATCGCCAATCATCCATGACGCGGTTAGATCAATTTCATGTGCGCGTGCTGCGGACAAAAGCATGCCAGGCGCAGGCTTACGGCAACTGCATGGCGGTTGCGTTTCGTGCGGGCAGTAATAAACTTCTGTGATTACGGCGCCGGCTGCTGCTAGCTCCTCACACATGCGCTCGTGTATCAAGTCCAACTCGCGAACCGTCAACAACCCTTTAGCCACACACCTTTGGTTGCTGACAACAATAACGTAGAAACCGGCTTCGATGAGCAACGCGATCCCTTCGGCTACTCCAGGAAGAAATTGCATCTCTTCCCAGCGCGTTACATATTGGCCTTCCTTGGGTTTTCGGTTTATAACCCCATCACGATCCAGAAACGCGGCCCTCTTCATGGAATATTTCACGCTCCACTAGTTCTGAGACGATGTGGCCAATAAGGATGTGGCATTCCTGAATCCGCGGAGTTTCGTTGGAAGGCACGCAAATGCAGTGATCTACAGCAGCCTTGAGTTTTCCGCCCGTCGAGCCAGTGAGCGCGATTGTGTGCAGGCCAATCTTCTTGGCGGTGGACATGGCCCAAAGTACATTCGGAGAGTTCCCGCTGGTCGAAATGCCGATCGCTACATCACCTGATCGAGCCAAGGCCTCGAGTTGCCGAGAGAACACCTTCTCGAAGCCATAATCGTTTCCAATCGCCGTCACGCAAGAGCTGTTCACGGAAAGAGCCAAAGCGGGCAAAGCGGGTCGATCGAATGCAAAACGTCCCACCAGTTCCGCGGCGATATGCTGCGCGTCTGCCGCGCTTCCTCCATTACCAAACAGGAGCACTTTGTTGCCCTGTCTCAATGCACTGACGAGGATTTCGCTGGCCTTTGCCACCGTCGTCAAGATATCTACTCTTTCGAGCAAGGATTGTTTAGTCGCAATCGATGCTTCGATTAGCTTGCCAATGCGCTGCTCGAAATTACTAATGGGCATCATTTAGTCTCCGCATCAAAGTGCCGAGTCCTGACGAACGGGCTTCGACAACCGGATTTCGTTGGGTTTTCAAATTCTGCCCACACCATACTAATTCTCAAGCCATAGGGTGACGACACTCGGCCAGAAAGGACGAATGTGGCCAACTAGACAAGCAGTGGTCCCGACGCCTGGCCATCAATAGCTCAAGCAGAGTCGTCAGCCGGTTGTTTGCGGTAGGCCGCTTCGTAGAGCTGGCCATACAATTTCTGGGCCCGTGCGTAGTCCTCTGGCGTACCAATGTCGATGAAAACCCCGTGTTGCTCCAAGGCATAAATTCCTTGGTCCAGAACACTTGGAAAGATGTCTCTCTCCAGGCTTATGGTACCGTCAGATATATAGTCTAGAATCCTCCGGTTAAACACGTATATTCCAGCGTTTATGAATTCCGTCGGATCACCATCCGACTTTTCCTTGAAACCGCTTACATGACCCTCCTTGGTCATTTGCACCGTTCCATACCTCTGGGTGTTTTTCATGCGAACCACCGCCAAGCTCGCTATCCCGTTCTTTTCGCGGTGAAACTGAATTAGCTCCTGAAAATTGACTTCGATGAAAGAGTCCCCGTTCATCACGAGAAAGTCAGAACCATCACTGAGGAGCGGTTCGGCAAGCTTGACGGCACCTGCCGTTCCCATGGGTTGAGATTCTCTCGAATACTCAATCGTGACATCCCACTTTCTGCCATCACCCAACTCGTTCTCCACTTCCTGGGCTAGGTACCCCGTGCACATCACTAGGCGACGAATCCCTTGGTGTTGAAGCTGTCTGACAAGCAGCTCAATAAATGGTCGCTCACCCACCGCCGCGAGAGGCTTTGCCGTCGACGCAACAACGGATCGCAGGCGAGTTCCCAAACCGCCAGCGAGCAAGACTGCTTTGATAGTGTCCTCGTGCCGCGTCAAACGGGTTTTCCTTTGGCCGGTCGTGGCGGAGATTCATGGATAGTATTCACAATTCACTCAAGAAGTTGAATTCTCCGGGCGCAGAGTGGGAACGCGAATGCTACCTGTGCCGATTTCCGATGATCATCTGTCCTGGTTTGGCGGACGATCAATACCAGGCCAGCGCTCCTTGCCTTTTGCCCCGGAGCTTTTCCCGGTGTTTGGCAAATTTCGATCCCAATACTCCAGCATGGATGTCAAAGTCTCATCGATCGTTCGCAGCGGCTTCCAGTCTGTCTGGTGCTCAAACTTTTTTGTGCTTCCGAAAATGATCTTTTCATCAGAAGGCCGCTTGAGCCGGGAAACACTCCTTATTTCGACCTTTACCCCGGAGAGGAGGATTGCAGTATTCAAGAGCGCGCCAATCTCAATGGTCTTCTTCGCGCAAAGATTATAGGCCTCCCCGTACTTTCCTTTGACAGCAGCCAAATAGAATCCTCGAACCGTGTCACGCACGTCTAAGAATGCGCGGCGCGGCTTTAAATTGCCAACTTCAATGATTGGCGGCTGCAGACCTTTCCTAATTCTCACGAGCTGCCGCACGAAGTCCGAAGGCGCATCGTTCGTTTTTCCTGGCCCCGTTGTATTAAAAAGGCGCAAATTAACGGCTGGTATTGCGTAATCGAGAAAATACTCCCGAGCCAGCAAGTCTAAACACACCTTGCTGATGCCATACGGATGCAATGGAAGAAGCAGCTGTTCCTCCGTGACTGGGATAGCAGCGGCAGGCACATGTCCATATTCGGCACTCGAACAGGCCGAGACGACCACCGGCCGTCGCTTCATCTGTCGCACCGCTTCGAATAGATTCAGTGAGCCCATGATGTTGGATTCGAAAGTCCCAACAGGATCTTCCCAGGACACCGTTGGCAAACTTTGAGCCGCCAGATGGAAGATGTGGGTTGGCTTGTGTTCGGCCAGAAGATGGGCAATCCGCCGACCATTCCGTACATCACAACGAGCAAACTGCAGCCCGGGGAGCTTGGGATACGATTCGGAACCTTGCAACCAATAAGTGCCGAGTACTTTCCATCCCTTTTCTTGAAGGAACCTCACCAGATGCGATCCGATGAATCCTTCAGCCCCGGTTACCATCGCGATTTTTTTCATATACGCCTTAGGATAACCTATGTTCGTTGCTCACGGGGGTCGCGTTGCCAAGCGCTGAATGGATCTGGGCTGCCGAGTTCTGGTCAAATCGTTCAAATTGGCGGAAGTTGCTCACCAAGATCGAAGTTCAGTGGCAGAAAGTAACAACGAGGAAAGCACCAACAAGGAGCGCCGATGGCACTCTTCCTACCAATCTTAGACTCGCTCCTGTGGTCTGTGCCTTTGCCGCGACTTCGTCACAGCCGGATGATCTGGATCTTGACTGCGTCCTGGGCCCACTTCACTTCGGTGTGGGATTCGTCGTATCAGATTCAGTGCTAGGCATCCAAGACTCAATTGCCGATTGATCAGCGGGCGCCGAACGGGCGCTGTTCGTCTCCGCCAGCAATTGATCCCAAATTATTGAACCACCGCTTGGAGGCCCGTCGGCGGCACGACCTGCGTTCCGGAGGTCCCTCCGCCGTAGCAAGCCGCCGCGTTGAAGTTCTTAATCGGTGGAATGGAACCTGTATAACCTGAATCGTTGTTTAAGCTCTCAAAACATACCCGCGAGGGGATTTTGTTGGCATGTCCGCCAGTGGGAGTAATTGCCGTGTTGGGAGCGTTTCCACTCGATACGTCCGGTCCAATCGCAGGGAATGGAACATTGCCGAACCAGGACGGCTTCGAAGTTAGGTAGAACGATGCTGGCAGGTTATGATTTGCCGGAACGGAATTCGAAAAATTAGCTATACCGCTTGGCACCTCGTTAGAGTTCCAGCGAACCCCCGTCTGATCGCTCGTCCCGGTATCGTTTGTAGACGTAAACTGGTCCCAATTTCCCCAGCGCATGAGTGTCCTGCCGACATTGGCATCATTTGCTACTGTGGTGCCGCTATTATTCCCCTGCCATCCGACGTTGAAAATCGCGCTCACACCGCCGTTTCCTAAAATCGCTTCGTACTGCGTATAGTCTAACGAGCCAGCCACATTCCCGATGGCGTTAAAGAAGCGATTGTTAGTCAGGAAACCCATTGCATATCCGGTTGTGCAGGACTGATTGCGCGAGTTCCCGTCAAAATGATTCCGAAAGAGCGTATTAAAGAAGTGCGATCCGTGAGTTACGTCGGCCATGAAGGACTGCATGTTGTTGCCTTCCCACAGATCCATCATCACGTTACCAGAGTGCATCTGTGAGCCAGCGACGCCAACAGCACCGTTCACAACAACATTGTAAGCAAAAACATTGCGTCCGGCAGGGTCGTTGGGCAGCATGGCATCCGTGTTCGAGTCCCAAATGTTATTCTCAATCAAGAAATCACTTACTTCCTGATCGGAGTAGGCGTAGTTCGCTAAGGGAAACGGGCTGCACGTCGTTGGACGGCCATAGACATAATTCGAACGAATCGTGCCATGAACTGACTGAAGTACGAAAATATGATAAGTCTCAGCCGTGCCGATGTTGGTGTTGAGTATACGATTTCCAGCTATCCAGACGTTAGCAGCATTGATGATGTAGATTGCTTGACCGCCGCTGCCGCTAAAATCGATGGTGATGTTCTCTATTCCGGAATTGTGGACGGGAGACCCTGTGTTCCAATACGCGCCGGGATTCTGCGATGTTCGCCAGTTTGGGTAGGCCAGTCCAGGAGTAATCGTGACCTGATTCCCACTAATGGCTGTTACCGTAACGACTTGGACCTGCGCCCGGCCCGGACGAGCGTATTGGTTCCCTCCTTTGTTTGAGCAATTGTTCGCGGTGTTCGCGCAGGAATAGATGTCGCCTGTCGCAGGCCAACCGTCGGATGGATCATCTGCTTGGTCGAGAAGGATAAGGCTGCCAGTCCCCACCGGGCCAGCAACCAGGCCAGTCGTGCTACTTAAGGTGATGACAGTCGTGCCCTGTGCGTAACCAGCAGTCCAACTCGCCGTAGTAACGCCGCCGAACGAGCCTACGCCCGTAGCTCCGCTCATCAAATGAATCGCGGCGCAGTTCGTTCCACCGAGGCCACCCCCTGATTGGCACCCGGTCATCTTTAGCTTAGTCTGATCTGCGCCTGCTCCTCTGAGCGCGACGTTGCTGGTAGTAAAATTGAATGCTCCAACACTGAAGGTCCCTGGGGGGATACGAACTACCGTGTTCGCTGGCGCCGAGGAGAGGGCGCTCTGAATCGTCGTCGCAGTTACACTTCCACCGAAAAGCGTGTTGCAGGCGGATGTCGTGCAGTTAGCCCATCCCGCGCTTGGAATGTCCCCGACTACTCCCACCGTCGACCAATTTGCAGCCCGACTTGGGGCAACAATCCCAGACCACTGTTGTGCATGCGCCGAGGTCGGTACCATCAAGACCAATATCAATGCAAAGGAGCATAGAAACTGCCGTGCGGATCTCATTTATACCTCTGTCTCGGCTCGACGAACTATAGTAAAGAGCGTTGTCCCAACGTGCACAAGCGGAACTCGCAACTACACTAGCGGCCCTCAGGTCACGCAGGCGCCTAGGTAGGACCATCAACGCACTACCTTCCTAGCTTTCGATGACCAAGCTAAGGATGTCCTACTCATTAGCTTTACGCACGCACCCCCTACCTGACAACTGTCCTGAAGGTCAGACAAGGAACAGGTTTGCTTGCTGACCTAAATGATCCACCTGGAATGGCCCTAAGACTGTCACTCAACGGAAGAGTATGGGTCTCCCTGAGTAAAAAATAATGAGCTGAAAAACAAGACGCAAAGATAACCGCGTTTGGTCGCGAATCTGGATTACCTGCCAATCGGGTTATTTCCGCAGTTGTGGGAAAGTTACTTAAACCTACTGATGCTCATTTTGAGCGTACACCTCACGGCGTTCGCGCATGAGGCCTTCATGATACTCTCCCTCTGGTTCATAAACGATGACTTGACTACCATTTCTTGAGAAGGCGAACGGCACACACAAGAGTCTTTTCAACCGCAATCTCAACGCCTCCCGGTTTTCCGGCGGCACGAAGAACAGCATGAAGCCACCGCCGCCCGCTCCTAGGAGCTTGCCTCCGAGAGCGCCGCCATTGAGTCCGGCCTCGTAGATGTCATCGATACTGTTATTGGTGATGTTCTGTGTTAGCGTCCTCTTGACTTTCCAACTCTCGTTCAGCAATCGGCCAAACTCATTTATCGAGCGGCTCGGACTCGTGACAATGGCCTCAGCCTCGTTCACCATTTGGAACATTGTTTCCAATTCCTTCTTCTTTTGCGGCGTCACCCTTATCTGCTCTTTTGCAATTTCTGACGCGATTCGGGAAAACCCAGTGAAATAGAGCGCCAGGTGCTGCTCTAATTCCCCTAGTCTGTTCGGTGCAGTTAGTACGCGCTTTACTTCTATTGTGTCGTCCACCTGAAAATTGATGCGATTGAATCCGCCATGCGCAGCACTCACTTGATCCTGCGCACCGACGGCCTCCTGAAGCAACTCCTGTTCTACGTGTATCGCATCCGCGGCAAGCGAACGCTTGTCCCGCATCTGATTCTTCAGCGCGTAAAGCCCCAGAAGAAGTCCCACCGTGAATGCCGAACTCGTACCCAACCCCGTGCGCGCCGGCAGGTCAGCCACATGATGAATCTCGACGCCATCATTGATCTCCAAAAATTGGAGGCAGGCGCGCACTGACGGGTGTTCAATCGAATGGTTACTGACAACGTTCTCTACCTTCGAATAGGAGACGCGACTGTGGTACTCGAAAAAGGGAGGCAAAATTCGGCTGGTAATATAACAACACTTATCAATCGTCGTTGACAGCACGGCACCACCGTGTTCGCGGTACCATATCGGATAATCGGTGCCGCCCCCGAAGAATGAGATGCGAAGGGGAGTACGGGTAATAATCATAGGTTCAATCTCCAAAGTGCGCGAGGAGGCGGAGAGAGCGTCTCGGCAAAGGTCATCTCGTCCACATCCAGGTATGACTAAATTGTCTGGCAAGCATCGCACGCCTCTAAGGCAGTTGTGGCTCGCGGACAATCTTTTGATGATAAAGGAAGAACTTCAAAATGGACGGCTGCGAAATGAGCTATTCGACAACACCCAGACTTCAAACGGACGTCCGCATGGGCATTCGGGTCCACTTTCAAATTCCAAGATTTCCCGCAAGTTTTCGGTGTTGGATGCGGAAAAGTGCTTTGTCCCAAGCTCTTTGCAAACCCGACCGGACCTTTGGCAAGAATACTTGAGCACGGTATGTCAGCCCCTCGCCAAACAACGGCTTCATCCATGAGTACTTCCAGGACAAGCGTGGGGCTTCCAGCTTTCCCCCCATAGTTCTTGCAATCTCGTTTGCCTGCTTCACAATGTCCAGCCTCTCAGGATAGAAATAGACCAGCCAGTTTTGCAGATACTTCACACAAGCGGCCCGAACCCTCGGGCTGTCCTCCAAAGATCTCAGATATCCGATATGCAATTCCATCGAGCGCCACTGGGCCTCCCGTTTCCTGTCTGATCGCCCCACGTAGCTCAGGCTCACGGCCCCAGACGCGCGGTAGTACACCTTCGCTTCTGGCACAAACCGGACGCCTTCACTTTGGAGTAGCACGCGGCAGAAATATTCGCCATCGTCGTCTCCCAGCAATTGGGTGTTCCATGGACCAGCGGCTTCCGTCAACTCACGGCTCACCAGCCACGTCGCGGTCTGCATGTGAAGGTTTTGTCCCATCTTTCGCAACAGCCATTCTGCGGGAGGGAGATCGCACCAAAGTGCCGTCGGAACAAACTTCGCCCGATAGTATCGGTACAGAAAGCGTCCCCAGGCCGAGGAAAAAAGTGTCCGTTTGCTGCTGGATTGGTTGACTGCTTCCATCTGCCGTGCAATCTTGTCCGGAGCCAAGAGATCATCGGCATCCAGCCACTGGATATAGTCTCCGCTGCTCAAGGAAGAACATTTGTTTCTGGCTGCGGCCGCACCTTGGTTCTTCTGCGTCACCACCCGGACCTTGTCGGACTCGAACCGTCGCGCAATCGCAAGAGTTTGATCAGTGGAACCGTCATCGACGACGATGATCTCTTTTTGCTCCCACGTTTGCGCAACTGCCGACCGGAGTGTGTCAACGATCCATTCTTGCGCATTAAACGCAGGGATGAGTATTGATACCAACGGTTTCAAGATAGTTGCCTCCCTAACAAATTTAGATATACGTCTCGCGTCAGCTCTCCCACTACGTTCCATGAATTCCTACTGTTGGCGTAGTCACGTATTTCCTGGCGCCGTTCACCCAGGCGCTTATACAGGTCGCCAGCAAAATACGCCTCGATTGCCCGCGCCAAGTCAACCGGATCGCGTGGCTTGCATAGTAGCCCTGTCCCGCCTTCGACGACCGCTTCCCTCAGGGACCCCACGTCGGATGCGATTACCGGTAGGCCGAAGCTATAACCCAAGAAGAGCACGCCGCTCTGAAAGATCTCTGTGTAAGGAAGCACCAAGACGTCTGCCGCTTTGAAATAGACTTCCGTCTCCTCATCCGGAACGAATTCGATCTTCTGGATGACTCGTCCAGGTTTGACATCGCGGTTGATCCTCCTCTGAATTTCATCCAGGTATTTCTCACCCCCCAGCTTGGGCCTACCCGCAATGATCAGCCGATAGTCTCCATTCTTGGCTACGATCTGCTGGAATGCGGCGACCAGGAATTCCAGTCCTTTGTAGGGCCCGATTCTGCCGAAGAACAGAATGGTTCTCTCGCCGTCTCTGATGCCCAGCCGCTGCTTAGCCTGTTTGGGTGTAAAAGCGGCGGTCTGCGGAACAGAATTGTTAATCCCAAAAGGGATGACCGAGACTATTCGTTCACGAACACCAAAATCTTTGAGGAGTTCGCTCTTCATTCTTTCCGTATGAACGAAGATGTGGTCGGCAAGGTGATACTGGATTCTCAAGGTAAGGCGATTAAGAAGCGAGTCGTTCGAATCCCTCTTGCCTGCATTCACATTGTGCGCAGTGAAAGCGATCTTCTTGCCTTGCAGCTTGTAGTAGAGCATCAGCACAGTTCGGTCGAATATCTGGAATTTGCTGTTCCAAAGGATATGAAAGACCTTCGGCCTGGCGACGGAGGCGTACCGGATAAGTTTTGCATAGTAGATCAATATCCTACGTATCTTTGTGGCGAGACTGGCGTCCCCCTGATTTCCTCTCAGATTAAGAAATCTCAGTTTTGGACTTGTATGAAGTTCGGGACTGTCCACCTCATCGCTGCCGATGAAGTCCAGGCATACGCCTTTTGATATGAGAGACATGGCCAAGCCGAATGCGTACGGCTTGTCAATGCCGCCAGTAAGCAATCCAACCTCAATTTCAACTGGCGGCGTGGGTGCATTCGCGGCAGTACCAACACGTTCGTCCGTTGTACAGGTGCTCGCTAACGGAGTTGCCTTTGTCACCGGATAACCTTCCTCTATTTCTGTACGGGGTCCTCTTACGCGAACGCTGCGCTCTTACCACTGACCAAGCGAGCCGGAAAGTGATTTGCATCTCGCTACTTCCCCGGATCTGTTTTCCTTAAACTTTCTCAATTCGAAATTCTGGGTAGTAGCTTCGGCAAGAGATTCTCTCGCGGCGGAAGTCTTCGGAACAGGAGTTTTCGGAACGGCGATTGCCGCCATCATGAAGCAGATCCACACGGGGTTCAGCAGCCTGAACCCCGCCTCGCTGAAACTGTAGATCACACCGACGACGAAATACGCAAGCATGAGTCTACCTGCCTCAGGATCCTTTCGGAGCATGCCCATGGCGTGCCGGTAGCCGGTCACGATTACAATCGCGAGGAGGGCCACCCCCGCCCACCCTAGATTCAAGAACACCTCCAAGTATCCATTATGAGCTTCATTCGGATGCCACCAATGCTTGCTCCAGATCATGTCGAGTCGTGGCCCCATCCAGAAGCTCTCGAAACCGGTTCCGAACAACGGGCTTGCGTTCATACCAATGATTTCCTTCCAGAGTTCAGTACGCCCGGTGAGCGTTGGGTCCCTCCCCAAGGTTTTCATCAGGCTCCCGCCGAGTTCGGGGAACAGGGCAAGGGTGGCGACGGCCAACATCGCCATCACAACAATGTGCACGACCGAGGGCCTTCGGGCAAGAAGGGGGATACTCGTCGCTAGCATCAATCCGCTTCCCATAACGAAACAGGCAAGCGAGGTCATTGAATTTGCGTACCAGAAAAGCCAGAGCACCATCGCCAGAATCACCCCGTGCGCGAGCAACGCCCGATTGCTGCGGCGGTACCCCCTATCTCGGAGCTCTTGGAGAATGCGCCAAACGGCTCCGAGTCCGATAAGGAGGCAGATCACCCCGAGCATGTTCTTATCATTTGTGACACCCTCGAAAACCCGTGATCCGTCCGCCGATTTATATGCCATTCCCAAGTCAGGGTAATACTTGATTAAAAGGACGGAAACGGGCACGAGCAGAAACCCTGTCCGAGCTAGGAAGCGTTTGAGCGCAGCGAGTGGCTCAGGATCGGTCAGAATGATCATGACCATCACAAGGTCGCCCAACGCCTTGATCCAACGTCTAAGAGCCACGTCGGGATAATCGGACCAAACGATGCTTACTGCGCAGTAAGAGAAGAACAAAAGAATAGGGGCGTTCATCCGCAACAGAGTTATGAGCTTTTGACCTCTCCAGAGCAACACCATGATTCCAATTGCCAAGAGGACGCTGAAGAGGTTCCGCTGAATCGGGTTTCCTTCGAACTGGTCGATCGCGCTCCGTGGGCCGCTCTGCAACCATTTGGATGCCGATGCGGCGAGTATCATCCAGATCACAGAAATCCAGAGAGCTTTCGAAGTCCGGACCTTCCTGTCCCAATTGAATATGAAAAGCCCGAGGATCCCGAGAGCGAATACGATGGTGGCAATTAGAGGGGACGTAATAATCTCCGGGCGCGCAGTTCTGCTTGACGGTGATGACTCATCTCGGGTCGAAAAACAGCCGGTGCAGAAGTTCCAGGGTCAGAATTTTGTGAATCTCCCTGGTGTAATTTCGATTTCCTTTGACGTGTGCTCGCACTAGGGCTTCTAGGCAGTTCGGTTCAAGGTATGGCCGGGCGAGCGTCCGCGTGTCGAGCAGAATTTCGCGAACATACTCCGAGAGCGCATCCCGGTACCAGATTCTATAATGAGAAAACTTGTGCCGGCCGAGGAATAGGCGCTCGAGGTGGAACGGCGCGAACCAGTGATCGATCTGCGCCAGCCATTGGGGCATGCCGTAGTCATAGGCATACTCCGCCTTAACCGCAAACTCGAAGAGAGCCCGGGCAGTGGCTGCGGCCATGCGCCCAGAGTTCCCGTTCATGCCGCGATCGGTCCGTATCTGTCCGAGCACTGGATTACCTTCGTGGATCAGGCGCGACCGGACATCACTATCAATTCCCGTCTCAAATTTCGGAGCTCGGTACACGGTTCGGACAAAGTCGTTGTCGAGGTAAGGTGACCGTACAATGAGTTGCGTCCGCTCCAGGGAAAGAATTCCGTGATGGTACCAGGGAGACTGGCGGAAAGCAGCGAAAGTAACCGGATGTTCATGGCGAAGCCCTTCGTAGGTACATTCTGCTTGGTCAACATAAGCTAGGAACTCAGGGTTATATAATCCGGCCATCGGCAATTCCGGACTTAACATGACATCGTGGCGGAGGACTTCGCTGCCGTATGTACCAACAACTTTCACGGGCGCGATCTGCCGCGCCTTCTCACTCACATAGAGATCGGACGAATGAGAAACGTCGATAGTTCCCTCGGTGAAGTATATGCTGCGCTCGGCGTAATACGCGAAACGCGAAAGGAATTCAGTTCCAACTTGAATCACCTGGTGTGATTGATGGCAGTGGGTTGCAACTTGTCTCGCAACTCGAACGTCTTCGCAATCGCGTAGCATTCCCCCGAAAGTGTAGCAGGGGAGTGATCTCGGTGTGGCCTTTTGCCACGCCATAATTGCTCTGGTGTCCAGTCCACCTGTGAGAGTCATCCCAATCGGCAGGTCGCCCTTGAAGTAGCGCGGTAGGTTTCGCGAAAAGACGTCGCGAATTTCCCTATAATAGGATTCTGGAGCTAAGTGGGCTTGTTCTTCCCATTCGCACGGCTGGAAATACGAGTCCTTTCGCTCGAGTGAGCCATCGCGAAAGGTCCAAGCTGACCCGGCCGGCACTACATGGATTTCCTTAAATAAGGTCCGGTCCTCCAAGATACAGCTGTAGGCTACGAACTCCCCCAAACCCTTCGGGCTCGGCGTCCGGAGTTCCGGGCGCGCGGCTAAGATCGCTTTGGCTTCCGCAGCGAAATAAAATGCCTCCTTGGATTGGTGGTAACAAATCCGATGCATCCCGTAACGGTCATTGAACAGCATCGCCGAACCACGTCTCTTGTCAATTAGAAGGCCGTGGAACATTCCGTTCAATCCAGCCGGAAAGGACTGTTCTTCTTCGTAAAGGTGGACGAGATATGAGGCCCCGCGGGCATCGAAAGAATGCCCCCGATCGGCTAAGCTCCTAGCGGTTCCGGATTCAGGGTACTCTTCCCCTGAAAAAACGAGCGAGATATCACCTTGTTCGTTAGCGAGAGGCATCCCGTCAGAAAAGGAACCCTCAAGCGCGCTCCATCCCACGTACAATCCCAGAGATTCATCGATACATGTTCCCGTACTGTAGAATGCCTCATGGCAAAGTGCTTCGACCATGCGAAGTAGTTCCGCTTCGGCCCTTTGTCGCGGCATCTTGGTTATCAGACCGACGATTCCTGGCACAAGTCCCTTCTGTTAAGAAGCATCCATCGACGTATGAAGCTTGCGCGAGTACCAGGCGCTTCGGAGCTCGCGAACTCGGGCCATAATGGGTTCAGGAAAGTAGTCAATGATTCTGTGGTGCAGACCGAGGCGAAAGGCAGCCCTACCGATGGGAGTAAAGGGGACGTAGTAGCGAGGCAGATTCATGCGCTGGAACCCGTTGACTTCTTTGAACTGGCTTAGGCTGTCCCCCTGTTTTTTGCCATAGGAGAAGTTCTCGTACACGAGATAAGAGATCCTCCGGTCGGCGCAGGATCGGACCGCGTGCGCAATGAGCGCATTCGTTGGAGCCTTGTCCCTGTGCTGCAGCATCGAAAGGATGTGGATTGCGCATGCATGTGTTTGAGTTTCATCAGATACCAACTTGATGAAACCAATCATGCTGTCACCGAGGAACGCCCCTATGAAGATGCTACGGTCTAGAAACGTCCCCGCGTACTCCCGCGCCCTCTCGAGGCTCATTCCGTAGTGAGGAAAGCGTCTTCCTTGGCGAATGGGAGATTCGTTGTAGATTTCACAGATTCCTTTAAGGAGCGTGTCATCGAATGGCACCTCCCGAACCACTACTCCCTTCTTCTCTGCTTGCCGGGCCCTGTTGCGTGGGAAAGAACGGATTTGGTGCGTCCACCAGTGGTCGAATGTGGACACCGGTAGGACAGCGAGGTTGTCCCACTCCATGGGGTAAGCATATTTCGGCGAGGTTTCAGGTAGTTTCTGCAGGAATGTGAACAGGTCGATCCGCGTTCCGCACCTCCGCAGGCCATTGAGCGTCGCCTCCGGATCGTTGGGGAAGGTGAATTTTTCTCCGTCGAGGGAGGCGATACGAATTAGGCGTCCTTCGACCTTAACGTCCTGCCCGCAAATCTTGATAAATTGCTTCTTTTTCATGCCGCTCCAATGTGCGATTGCAAAAAACCGGCGCTAACGACTGGACAATTTCCTGCCAGAGACAAATGCCTTCAATCTCTGCATCTGCTCTCGTCGGCAGAACTCAACCATTTCGCGAGAGACCGGCCTTTCGACACGTCGCACTAGAGACCAGACATAACCAGCCCCCGTCATAAATCCGCCCAAGATGAGAGGCCTTTTGGTCATCTGATAGGCTGTCCTGAACAGTTCCCAAACCGGACTTGTCCCCACCGAGTAGTCCTTTGCTCCATCCTTAAACTTCGAGATCAACAGGCCTTGCTGGGAGGTCCCGGTGGCCCGATGGTGCAGATACATCTTCTCGGTAAATGTCCTGGTCTGCCAGCCCTTCATTCTGGCCGAAATATCCGCAATCCGATCAATGGCGCCACCTTTGACCGGCACGTATCCGCCGATCGCTTCGAAGCACTCGCGGCGAAACAGTTGGCAGGGGCCAGTCACGTGGTCGATGCTCACGTAGCGATAGTCATACTGGTCATTGAGCGGGTCCCTGTACGGCGTTCCGACCAATCCCAGCGCGGGATTCTCCGCCAGTTTCTGAAGCAAGAAGTCAAAGTACTCTCTGTCAAACGAGATATCGGCATCCAAATTGCCAATCACGTCGTATTTCAATCCCGCTACCCTGGCCTGGCCAGCATTGAAGGCGGCCACCTTGCCCTCAAAGTTCCGCTCCGCACGGCGGGGCAGGCTCACCAAGTCGATCCAATCATGTTCGGCGGCAAATTTACGCACTACTTCATCGCTGCCATCGGTCGAGCCGTCGCTGACGATAACCCACCGAAGAGGAAGAATCGTCTGTGCGACGACTGACTTGATGGTTTCCTCAATATAAGCGGCTTCATTTCGCGCAGGTGTTATGAGCACATAAATCGGTAATTTTGTCAGCATGGTTCCTTGCACAGACCGCCGGACGGCGAGACAAAGCGAGCTAGCGTTCTCGAGAAGCATTGGGGAAGTGTTGCGATCCTATTCATGCTGCTCACCAGTTGCACTTTTTGAAGTCTTGCGTCGGGACCGAAAATCTTGAGCTCTCGATACAATACCATTTAGGATTCGATTGGTGTCCACATAGTTGTCGCGGAATTCACACAGCATGCGACGAACCCGCACTCTCGCTTCGTGGATTGGCGTCTGCCGACCCAAGAAGCCAGTGGAATCAGATCTGCGAGACGAAACTCTGATCTCCGCGATTTGCCCAGCGTCCAACGACAGTCGTATCTTGAAATACCCATCTTCTCGCTCGTAGTCCTGATCGCGCCCATTTATCGTTACCGAGAGTGATGGCCCGTCGGGTGGTTGCTGACGGAGGAGAATGTATCCACGGGTCTGTGTTCCCTCATTCTTCAGCCAGAAGCGGCTCGTATAGAATCGCACGTACACATCGCCGCCCCCAGTCGTTCTCGTCAGGCAGGTGCGCGAGCAAATTGTCGCGAGGTTTGTCCATTCGAGTCGCCCCTCGAGAGCGTTTAAGTCTGCGACAAAAGTTCCAAGAGTGTTGTATCCATCTCGAAAATAACCGTGATGCTCGACCGCCAAGGCTGGCTTTCCCATGAAGAGGTCAAGAGCGAACTCTGCGACCTCGCGTGGGTAGCGACGACCAAACAGAGGAAAATCCGCAAACCTGGTGATCGCCACCTCCAATAGATCTCGAAGGGCCAGCGATCCTGGCATCGTCGAGGGGCAGAGATCGGTGATGACCGCGGCCAGGTATCCCGATGCCCTCAGGGCAGCAACGGCCTCGGGGGAATAGAGGCCCTGGGGAAATACCATGATGTCGTCGAACGGGACCCCGGAAAGCCGTTGGTGCGTTCGCATTCTCGCTAACGCTAATTGAGCCTTCTCGTGGAGCGACTGGAACTCGCTCGTCGCGAACTCCCCATGCGTATGGTCGCAGCCGTGAATACAAAGAGAAGACATCGGGTGACCGGACGAAAACAGCTCAGCCACCTCCTTGCTCGACCTCCGATGATTCCACGGAATGAAAGCGATGCACATGGAAAACTTATGCTGGCGCATGACTTCCGTGAGCCGTCGATAATCGAGAAACCCATAACGGTGCTTCAGTAAGGGATCGTCGATGATGAAGCAGGCTCGGGGGTTGTCGTTGTGCCAGAGGCGGTTTCCCAAGGCTCGCCGCAGAAACATCATGAGCGGGACCAGCCTGGAGAACCATGATAAGACACCTGCCTCAGGCGGTACTTTGTCGTCTAAATCAGCCAATTCGCCACAAGCCATGAAGAACAACTGTGCCCCGCCATTATCGCTGCGGACGAAAAAAGGCTTGTCGCCCGCTCGAATAATGACGTCGTGTCGTTCCTCTTCATTCCCCTCGACAAAACAGTTTTCTCTCGTTGCGTCCACCGCTCCCAGGGAGAGTCCGGAGAGTTGACCGCACAATTCACGATGACCATCGGCAACCTGAAACCGCGCAGAAGTATTGCCTAATGGCTGGATTCCAAGGAAACCACCGGAAGTCAGAGCTTGCAGGACCGCGCCGTGACGATCTGTCGGTTGGAATCCGTAGATGAAGACATGTTTCGCCAAGCTTGTCAGGCTGTGTAGTCCGCTGACCCCGCTTTGCGTCCAATCGGCAACCTTAACAAGCGTTGTCGCGTCGACGATGAGGCAAGTGCATCTGGGCACTAATTTGGGAAGTGCTGCAGCGTCGCCCAACGCGGCGGTATTGAGGCACACAAACGTTGCTTCTGCTCCCAGAAACACCGCGATCTTGTGCGCGTTGCGATCTGAGTCTGCAGGGGCGTTCCAGCAAAGAACAACAACATCGCTGTCCGATGAGAACGATTCAAGCGTCAACTGGGTCGATGCTGGCGAATTCTGCTGTTGTGTCATGCAATAGGGTTCCGGTCGGCAGTTCCTGAACACTCCCATCGAGCCGGACAGGAACGCGTGCTAGCTACAATGAGTGGTTGAGAAAATCGCTCTATTAACGCCCAGCCGCGCTTGGGACAATCCCATCTACCCCGGTTTATCTTTCTGCGGCAGTCATCCCGGCGGCGCTTGAGCATTCTATTACGGGGCGCGCGGAGCCAGCCAGGTCTGCAATCAGTCTCAAGTAACGCTGGCGCATAACATCCCAGCGTATCGGCGCGTATTCCTGCTTGGCTCTCGCCGCCAGCCGAGCACGCAACTCGCGATCCTGGTAAAGCCTGACCATTTGCTTGGCCAAATCCGCAGGATTGTTCGGCTCAAAATAACTGAGGGCTCCTTCACTGAAGTAATGTCGTATCGTCCTAAGGCGAGACATGAGGACAGGCATCCCCATAATGATGAATTCGGGCAGCTTATTGGGAAAGGCAAAGTCGAGAAAGACGTCGCAGCGGATCGGTAGAACTCCGACGTTGCACTTATTCAGCCACGCGGGAATGTCGGCTGACGGTACTTGCCCAACTAGCTTAACCTTTGAGGTCAACCCGCGTTCCTGCGCAAGCCCCGCCAGCGCGCCCTGTTCCGGTCCGGATCCTAGAATCCACAATTCCGCTCCAGGCATCTCTCTGTGCACCATGTTGAAGGCTTCTATGGCGATATCGAGTCCGTAAATTCTTGTCAGTGTCCCATGGTAGACCATAACGAATGGATGAGAACGGTCATCGAATGCTGCCGCAGGTGCGCTCGACTCGAACCGCACTTCGTCGGCTGAGTTCATGATCACAATAGACTTTGATGCATCCAGGCCACGCCCAATCAGAAGGTCTTGGATGGGTTCGTTGATCGTCACGACGTAGTCAGCGAAATTGAAGCTGATCCTCTCAAGATACTTCAATACCTGAACTAGCATAGAGGTTTCCGTGATCCCGTACTTTGACATGTAGAATTCCGGTGTGATCTCGTGCATGTCCAACACTAGCTTCGCACCCATCCATCGGGCAGGGATTGCCGCGAAGATCAGAAAGTCCGGTAGTGTATTTACATCGATTACCGCGTATCGTCTCCGTCTCATCAGCAGAAACACGCGAACGAATGCCCACATGAGAAACGCCGCGTACTCATACGCATATCGGAGCAAAGAACCACGTTTCTTGCCTAACGAAACCGTGTAGACGTTGACACCGCCCAGCGCGTAGCTCTTCTTACCGTGTGCTGCGGCAAGCGCCAGAACGTCGACAGAATATCCCGCTGCTACCAAAGCCTCAGCCTTCCGCCGAACTCGCGAATCGAGATCATAAATGTTCTGGACCAGTATGCACACCGACTTCATTAGCGGATCCCATGCGCAGACAATTTTATTGGTAACTCAGCAACTCTCTGCGAAGAAGAATCAAATTCGAATATTGCCTTCGAATTCCAAGCAATATCTGTGAAAGTGTCTTCCGCGCCATTCGAGCACTGTCCATCATTTCCATTACCTGGTTGGTGTACTCTGATGCATAATGGTGGCAGTGAATCTTTTTCTCCGCGCTCCAGAATTGCCCTGACAGTCTGACCAGATCGCTCGAAACGCACTTCACGCCGCTTCCGAAACCAATCAACAGCTTGTGAGCCTGTCGCAAACCACGCGTCGGATGATTTCAGAACGGTCACAAGGCTGACATAGAAATCGCCCCAAAAACGCTCTGGTCCGTGACTCCGGTCATGCCAAAGAACTGTCAATACTCCTCCGAACTTTCCGGCGTTTTCGATTAAGTCTTTGCAGCGTTTCTCGGCTTCGATCTCATGCAGGTCGAGTTTGTTCTGATAAAACAACGCCCCATCCTGGATGTGCATGGGAAGTTCTAAAAGCGTCTTTACACCAAGTGGCCGGAACACCTGAGTTGTTCCGTTGCGGTACCCCACGGTGTCGTTAAAGCCGGCAGTGGAATCGTATGCGTAACCAGCTTTCTCCAAAACGGAGGGGGTATTCTGATCTTGCAGCAGCCAGTGCATCCTGATTCCGCTGCCAGATTCGTTTTTGACCTTTGCGAGCTTCGCATATTCCGTTTGACCCTTCTCCACGCTGTGCCAGGCATCGATGCCGTGTACGCCTAGCTCACAACCTTCCCTCTGGAGAATCGCCGTCCAATCTCGAATATCCTCTACGTCGTAGGACGCTGCGCGTCGGACCGCATGCTTACCCGGTACGTTGTCGCCCATGCGCTTCCTGAATGGAATCAGGAAATAAGTCGCAGCCAAATCCTTCTCGACTCTCAGATACCATTCGAATGGACTCCAAAAGTCTTTTGCCCACCCCAGATAAACGAAGGGCAGCGACGCGGCCGCACGCCAGGTTTCAAGAAGACGGCGGATCGAAATCCTGCGACGAAAGAGATTGCGAACTGCCCCTATAGTCGAGCGGTAGAGAAACCCAAACATCGTGTGGTCAAACTTGTGGTTGCGAATTCCCACGAAGTCGATGTCATGGGTTAGACAGACGACAAAGGTGTGATTTGGCGGGGAGGGAGGAATCTCCGGCAGGGAAATCCCTTCGCGCAGAATGCCATCCCTGAGAATACTGATGTGAATATCGAGCGACGGAACGTGTGCGTACTCAATCGGCTGGCCGGCTGTAAAGAGCCGCCGGACTTCTTGGAACAGATCATATCCGAACCGCAGAACTCGTTGGCCCGTGGAAGATGCGAAACGAACGCCTGCGACCCCGAGTGTTGCATCGAGACACGGCATGCCCTTGTCAGTAGATTGAAACGTTGCGAGGTTCCCGTATATAGGGACCGCTGCTCCTAGATAGTTTAGCGTTCCCCTTCGACTCGTCGTGCGCAAAGCAACGCTGTCACGTGCATCGCTGTTCTTGGTTTCCGCTCCGTACACCACAAGCAATTTCGCGTCGACTATGGGAGTCTCATCGGCGGTCATCAGGACGACATCGTATGTCTGAGCCGGCTCGTAGTACTCCCACGGAGTCTTGAAGAGCTGGAAAAACTCTTCAACGGTAGCGGTCTCCTCGCTTTTGCAGATAACTCCGATCAACGGTTCAACGCCAAGTGGGTTTCCCCACGAGCTCCGATGCTGGTTTGCTGGAATTGCTCTCGGTGGATGGGCTGGATGAAAGAAAATCGCGGACGGACTCGACCACGTGCCGCAGTTGCGCCTCGGAAAGTTCCGGATAGATAGGTAGCGCCACCGTCTCCTTGGCTGCGCGCTCACTTTCTGGGAACGCTCCAACTTTGTGGCCCAGATAACCGAAGCACTCCTGAACGTGCATCGGCACAGGATAGTAGACCTCGGTGCCGATACCTCGCTGTTGCAGCGCATTCTGCAAGTGATCGCGACGGGAAACCCGGATTACGTATTGATTGAAAATGTGACGATTCGCCACCACTGTCGGGAGCGCAACACTGGATGCACCGGTGGAGCTTCCGGAAAGCCCCATCTCCTGGAATAGTTGATCGTATTTTCTCGCGTTGCGTTGACGCCCGGCAGTCCATTCGTCTAGATGCGGCAGCTTTGCGGAAACAACCGCCGCTTGCAACGCGTCGAGGCGGAAATTGCCTCCGACGATCTTGTGATAATACTTGGGCTTCGAACCGTGAGCCCTCAGACACTTCAGTTTTTCCGCTCGTTGAGCATCGTTTGTGACAATCATTCCGCCATCGCCGGCGGCGCCGAGGTTTTTGGAAGGGAAAAACGAAAAACAACCATAGTGTCCGATCGAACCTGCGCGCCGCCCCTTGCTCTCCGCGCCAATCGCTTGCGCGGCGTCTTCGATGACAACCAGGCCGTGTTTCTCGGAGATTGCCATCACCGCGTCCATGTCGGCCATCTGGCCGTACAGGTG
>WNFQ01001730.1_pt1 | contig 20907 bp, 21 predicted proteins | sample 5400171 | NCBI WGS metagenome assembly WNFQ01 (sample SAMN13153356, study PRJNA577476) | soil metagenome | isolation source: 20 cm soil under Madrone tree | place: USA:California | collected 2016-06-14 | reverse complement strand
ACCGGGCGGTACCCCGCGCAAATTGTAGACACGTCCAGTATAGGGGCTGTAGTAGAGGCCCGGCGTTCCGGCCCAGCGCGCGAAAGGATAACCATCGGGAGGCGGTGGACCGTACTGCGCGGCTTGATTCTCCTGAACAATTTTACCCGTTAGCGCACCAGCCGCAGCGCCCGCGGCCGCACCAATTGATGCGGCACGAACATTTCCCGTCGCCGCAGCGCCGATGATCGCACCGGTAGCAGCGCCCCACGCTGCGCCCTGGCCGACTGGAGTGTCACAGGAATTCAACGTCAGACAAATCAAAGCGATGGCAGACGCAACCGTGAGAATTTTCGTTCCCATAATGCGGTACTTTACGCCATTGAACCGCGCAGCCCGAGAGATGTTGTGCGGGAGCGATCTCAGAACAGCCTTTGTCTGCCCGAACCGATGCTAGGGATATACAAAAACTTTGTTTACTTTTGCGTCAAGGACCAGCCCGCCGTGTGCAACTTTCGAGCAGTTGTACTTTTCATGCGGGGGATACGGGCTCGCAACTACTCCCGATGGATCAGTAGGATCTCGCTGGCCGAGCGGGTAAGCCCCTCCCTTTATCGGATATTTTTTATCAGCCTCTGCTTTGGTGATCGCCTTAGCTTCAGTCGCCCCATGCTCAACCCGTTCACGGCCTATACTGCCTATCCGCGAGTCGGTACCGTGCCCACCCTGTTGCGCGTAAAGGGTCGCGCCGAGTACAAAAAGCCCTCCTACAACTGCTGAGATAATTTTTACAAGGTTTGTTTTCATATCGTTAGGGTTTCGCAATTGAGAAGTCAGACGGATGTTCGCGGCGGCAAATAAAAAAAGGATTTGAGTAGTTGTGTCGCGATCCGGCCTGCTTTTTCCAGGTTGCTCAGCCGATATTCTTTTTCCAAAACGCGAAATTTGTCCAGCTCCATTTGACGCAGTAGACCGCGGTAAATCGAGGCCATAATTTCGGCGGGCGCCATCGCTCTGCGGTCTTCAGAGGGAAGTGCGGCAGTCGCACCATTCTGCAAATCCTTCCCCACATCGCGGATAATGTTCGTCAATTGCAAAGCTAGCCCGAGCTCGATTGCATACTCTTTGCAACGTGGGTTGCGATACCCAAAAATCTCGATGCTTACCAGTCCAACCGCACTGGCAACCCTATAGCAGTAAACGCGAAGCTCTTCGAAAGTGCGATAACGCGGGATGGTCAAGTCCATTTCCACTCCGGCAATGATTTCCTCGAACATGCCGACCGGTAGCGAATATTTTTCAATCAAACGTCTTAGGTCGCTGGCAAGGGGCGGCTCGCCTGTAGCGGTCGTCCGCAGCATCCGGCGCCATGTCGCCAAACGCATTTGCTTCTCTTCCAGCGTCAACTCTGCGGAATCGGCAATGTCATCGATTACTCGGCAGAACGCGTAGAAAACAGTGATGTCGCGTTTACGCTCGCGGCCTAATGAAATGAATCCCAGAGCGAGATTGGATTTGCTCTGGCGCGTAATGGTCGCGGCATTCACGTCTCCCCTTTCACGCGGCTCTCTAAATGAATCCATTTCTCCTGGTTAATACGGCGGTTTTCGCATTGGCGGAACAGGCAGACCCATGAAGCCAAAAGCCATCCCGTAACGATTCCGCGGAGAAAGGCAAAAGTGAATTTCCATAGAAACAGTGCGCCCAGGCGATCGGCAATCGCGCTGCGCAGGATGGCGTCGCAGATCATGATTGCAAAGAAATGCACTCCGCAAATCGTCAAAAACCACCCGAGCCGACCAGCATTCTGGCGGACGAACTGGCCGTGGGCGCGCATCGCTTCGATCAATGTTTCGTTATGGAGCGCAAGTGAGATTTGGACCGAACAAAACGCAATGATCAACCCGCTCATCAGCAACCTTGCAATCGGCAAATAATCGAGGACGCCCGGAATGTTAGTGAAGTAGGCGAGCACGAGCGGCAACCGGACAATTAACGTGCTGACTGCAACGACAATGCCAGCCCATTCCAAAACATAACTAAAGCGCCGCATCGCGAAGCGGAATAGCTCTCCCTCTTCAAAGCTCACTCCTTTTGTCCAGGCCAGACACACGGTAATGAGATACACTTGGATATAGACTCCCAGCAGGTACTCGAAAATAAATGCCGCCGCATCCACAGTGGCGGAGACTCGTAGAAGGCCCGCAGCCGGCACCAGGCCGCTCCACTCTGGCAATTGCCAGAACACAATCGGCTTCAACAGCGACGCCAGTGCGCTCAGCAACAGAATTAAGTAAACGAGATAACCCCAGAAACCGTACCGTTTCCGCAACGCTCGAACCAGTGCTCCATGCAGGCCGCGCCAGTTGAGCAGCATGAAGACGGCGGCCACAACTGAGAACGGATAGGTGGTGGTGGCGTTATCGAAAATTCCTGCAACGCCTTCCAATGCAGGCAACGGGGTTTCTTTCCAAATCTCGGCAAATCGCGGCCAGTACCAGTGAGGTAATGAGGCGATCTGGTCCAGATCGAGATCTGACCAGTCTCGAATTGGCGTAAACGTGACAAACTGAAAAACGAAATAGCCAAACCCGAGCAGGGCAAAAGTAATCCAGATGCGCTTGTAGCGGGCGAGACACCGAAAACCATCGCCCAGTGCACGTCGCACTGGATTGAAAAACATCACCAGCGCATAGCCACCGCAGAGGCCCAACCAGCTATACAAGCCAAACAGGCGCGGCGCGTTTTCCCACATTTTAACAAATCATTTTTTGCCAGAGCACGATCGCCGAACACGCCGGGCGCGGCGCTACTTTCTATAAGATTAATCTACCGAATCAATCCCCAGTGGGGATAAAACGGCCAATAAACAAGCAAACCGCGCCCGACGAGATTTTCCTCTGGGACGGGTCCCCAGTAACGGCTGTCGTAGCTGTTATAACTGTTATCGCCCAGGGCAAAATAGCCATTCAGCGGCACCGTGTACGATCGATCGGGCTGAGACAGATGCTGTTGGCCCAACGCGTAACCGCGATATGGAGGCTTTGCTGACATTACGCGGTCAAACCCGTAGCCCTCCGCTTTCCTGCCGTTCACATAAAGGAATGGCGGGTCGATCCGCAGAGTATCGCCCGGCAATCCGGCCAGACGTTTAATGTAAAACGGCGGGCCCGCGTCCGGATCTGCCCGAATTCCGGGAATATGATTTGTCCTAAAGACGAAAACGTCACCGCGATGCGGCTTCACGAAGTTATAGCTAAATTTGTCCACGAACACCTGGTCGCCCGTGTCGATTGCTCCTCTGGCGATAATTTCACCGCGGTGATACATCCGACCGGGCAAAACGTTGAAATCATGGCCGAGCGTATCGGGTGACGCATACACGAGAAAGTTCTGCCGCTGGCAGATCAGTCGGGAAAACGTAAAAAAGAAGAGGACCTTTTTTGGCGTGATCTCAAAAACTTGATCATCCTCATGTGAGACCACGTTGATGTAATTGCGACCCCGAACAATGAACTCACCGATCTGTTGCAGAATATTTGGTGGCGGTTCTGTGCTGGGATGACCAACGATCCCGTTTAATGTCGGCTGCATTGAGCCAGTAGGAATTTTAAACGGCTGCAGGAAATAGGAGCGAATGCCTACAGCCACGACGACGGCCACCAGGATTACCTCGCAATTCTCTCGCCAATGCGACTCCCACGTTACCGGCGTCAGCCTGTGCAGCGACTTATCAAGTGTGTCGGCGGCACTGTGAATTTTCTCGCGATCTTTATCGCGTAACGCTTCGCGAAGATTGCTCATTTCCGCGAGGATCTGCTCGCGATCCGACGTGCTGAGCCGGTCATCTTTATAGCGCAGGTACTTGCGGGCATGCCGCAGGAGCAGTCGGCTGTGCTTGATGTGGCGGGGCGTAAACATGGGATCTTAGCGAATCTTCCTCTTCCTCTCCTGCTTTCTCTTACTCTGGCTCGATAGCCCCAGATTAAGATTAAGAAGAAGCGGGAGAGGAAGAACAAATCATTGTGCCTTTAGCACTTCGATAAACGCCTCCTGAGGAATGTTGATTTTCCCGATGCTTTTCATTCGTTTTTTCCCTTCCTTTTGTTTCTCGAGCAATTTCCGTTTGCGGGTGATATCACCGCCGTAGCATTTTGCAGTCACGTTTTTTCGTAACGCGGAAACACTCTCGCGCGCAATAATTTTCCCGCCAATAGCTGCCTGAATCGCCACTTGATAAAGCTGACGCGGGATGACTTCCTTCAGTTTAGCCGCCAACTGGCGGCCGCGCGCCTCTGCGCGATCTTTGTGCACGATTGTTGAAAACGCGTCGACTGGTTCGCCATTCACGAGCAGGTCCAGCTTTACCAATTTCGCTGCCCGATAGCCGGCGTGCTCGTAATCCATCGAGCCGTAGCCACGCGTGATGCTCTTAATCTTGTCATTGAAATCGACGAGAATTTCGTTGAGCGGCAGTTCGCAATGCAACATTACGCGGCGCGTATCGAGCGACTCGGTGCGTTCCATCTGGCCGCGTTTCTCCAGAATTAGTTGCAGGATGTCACCAATGTTTTCATTCGGACAAAGCACGTATGCCTTTACGATCGGCTCCCGAATCTCCTGGATCATGCTGGGATTGGGCAGATGAGCTGGGTTATCGATAAGGAGTTTTTCTCCGCGTGTGGTCGGCACTTCATAGACCACGCTTGGGCTCGTCGCGATGATGTCCATGTTGTACTCGCGCCGGAGCCGTTCCTGAATGATCTCCATGTGAAGTAGCCCGAGAAATCCGCAACGAAAACCGAAGCCCAACGCGACGGAGCTTTCCGGTTGATAGACAAATGCGGAATCATTCAGTCGCAGCTTCCCGATCGCGGTCTTCAGATGTTCGAAGTCGCCGGTGTTGATCGGGTAAATTCCACTGAAGACCATCGGGTGAATTTCGTGAAACCCGATAAGCGCCTCGCGCGCGGGATGGCGCTGGTCGGTGATCGTGTCGCCGATTTTAATGTCGGCGGTTGATTTGATGTTCGCGATGAAATAACCGACATCGCCGGGATTGAGCTTTTCCTGCACAAGCATCTTCGGCGTAAACACGCCCACCTCCTTGATCTCGTAGCGCGCATTGTTGCTCATCAACATGATTGGGTGATTCGCTTCCATCGTTCCGGAAACCACGCGCACATAGCCGACCACGCCGCGATAAACGTCGAAAACAGAATCGAAAACCAACGCGCGCAGCGTTTCATCTGCCGGCGGTTGCGGCGGCGGAATGCGTTTCACGATTGCCTCCAGGATTTCCTCAATGCCAATCCCCATCTTCGCGCCCATCTTCGCGCTCGCCTCGATCGCTTCCTCCGCAGGGATGGCGAGTATTTCTTCCAACTGACGCTTCACTGAGGCGACATCGGCGTTCGGCAGATCGATCTTGTTGATAACCGGAACGATCGTGAGTCCCTGTTTGTGAGCGAGATGAACGTTCGCCACCGTTTGCGCCTCTACGCCCTGCCCCGCGTCCACGATTAGCAAGGCTCCCTCGCATGCCGCGAGGCTGCGCGAAACTTCATAAGCGAAATCGACATGCCCCGGTGTATCGAGCAGATTCAGCCGGTACGTCTCACCCGATTTGCTCGTGTAACGCATCGTCACTGGATGCGCTTTGATTGTGATCCCGCGCTCCCGTTCCAAGTCCATTGAATCAAGAAGCTGATCCTGTCTCTCGCGTTCCTGGATCGTGCCGGTCCGCTCAAGCAACCGGTCCGACAAGGTGGTTTTGCCGTGATCGATGTGCGCGATGATGCAGAAATTGCGCGTGAACTCAATCGCCATGAAAGCGCCACTATGCGAGTGCGGCGCTATTGGGTCAATTAGCTCCCTCTTGTCATTCCGAGTAAAGTGGCGGAATCTCTAATCTGCGCTTTTAGCTTGGATTCAAATCGCTCAAGCAAATGCTAAATTTCCGGCTAGATTTGGGAAGATGCTAAAGGGCCTGTTCACCAAGAGTCAGACGGTGGAACCAGTTGCAGCACCCGCCAATTTTGCCAATGCGTCGCCGTTCCGGCGCCAAAAAGAGCAGAATGACCCGATTCGAAATGGAATATTTATCGGCCTGGGAATTGTGCTGCTGGTGTTTTTCGGCAGCATGATCGCGGTGCTGTTGATGCACGCGCCGCCTCTGTAAGCTGGCGGCGGTGTTTGACGGCCAAGATCGAATTTTGGGTTTTGAAATGCGCAACTTGGAAATTTGTACCACCTTACGACGGCGCCCGGAGAGCGCCGCTATAGAAATGCAATCTGCAATCCGCAATCCGAATTCAGCAACCGCGAGGCGCCTCCTGCTTTTCGATATCGACGGAACGTTGATTCATTCGGGAGGAGCGGGCGTCGAAGCATTGAAGCGCGCCTTCAAAGAGCGGTTCGGCATTGATGATGATCTGAGCGGCATCGAGATCGCAGGTATGACCGATTCGGGAATCGTGCTCAACATCTTGAACAAGCATAAAATTACCGCGAATAACGAAAACGTGAGCGCATTCCTGGATAGCTACGTTCATTTTCTTTCGCTGGAATTGCCGCGCCGAAAGGGCAAACTGCTCCCAGGCGTGCTCAAGTTGCTCGAAAGACTCAAGTCGCGGCCGCATGTGGTGCTTGCGCTTCTCACGGGAAACGTCTCTCGCGGAGCGCAGCTGAAACTTGAGCACTACGGCGTCTGGCACTTCTTTGAATTTGGCGCGTTTGCCGACGATCATCGGGACCGCAACCAGCTGGGTCGGTTCGCTCGCGCGCGCGCGAAAGAGAAACATGGCCGCGAGTTCGTTGCATCGGAGATAGACATCATTGGCGATACGCCGCGCGATATTGCCTGTGGCAAAGCGCTCGGAGCACGCACGATTGCGGTGGCGACCGGCAGATGGAGCCGTGGAGAACTTGCAAAACATCGGCCGGACGTCCTGATTGATGACCTTGCAGATGTGGAAAGCGTTATCAATACGCTCGGATGGTGATCCATTGACGATTGGAGGAGTGAAATGAGAAAGAACGCTTCCCAGCCTGACCCGGCGCAACGAGATCGTTCCAATGTCCTGCCACTCAAGGGTGAAATCGATCTGCACGTCTCGCCTACTGTCACCGCGTCACTCAATCAGATGATCGAGAAAAAACCGGAACGTATGGTCGTGGATCTGTCCGACGTGACTTACATCGATAGCGCTGGTCTGGCCTCGTTGATTGAAGCGATGCAAAAGGTAGAAGGTTACGGCGGCAAATTCGTGCTGGCTGGGTTACAGGAAACAGTGCGCTCAATCTTCGAAATCTCGCGACTCGATCAGGTATTTCAGATCTTCCCGGACGCCGATGCTGCGCTCAGGAACTGATCTGGGCCGGCAAGTCCTTTGAGGACAGCGGGACCTTATACCGCAACGCGCATCAAAATCCCGAGCGTTTGCTGGACGTTCCTTGAAATATCGAACTGCGATGCACGCGCGATATTCGCCGAGCGCACTGTCAGTCGACGCGACGGATCGGACCAGAACCGAATCGCGTCCCGCAAAGCAACCAGATTGCCTGGGTCATCGACAACTGAGCCGTGAACGCCGTCTTCAATGATTTCGCTAAACCCGTTGGCTCGCGTTGTGATTACAGGCAATCCGCACGCCAGCGCCTCCAGACAAGCATTGGAAAACGGATCGTAAATCGTTGGCAAAATGAAAATGTCCGCAGCCGCGTACAGACGCATAACGTCTGCAACCTCGCCGAGAAACTGCACCGGCTCCTCACGCCAAAAGCGGAGGCGTGTCGTCTTGTAGACATTTCTGTTCCCACGACCGGCAACGAGCAGACGCATTTTTCTGTTCTTGCTGAGCGCCATTGCCTGGATTGCAAAAAGCAGCCCCTTACGTTCCCAACCGGAGCCTGCAAACAGCAGTGCAATTTGGTCGGACTTTAGTTTCAAACTCTCCCGCGTTTCCTCGCGAAGCTTGGGATCGAATCGGAATGAATCGAGCGGAACGCCGTTACGAACAATATCAATGTTGCCTGCAGGATAGCCGTAAAAATCGACGATCTCGTTCTTTACCATTTGTGAAGCAACAATCACGCGTGCGGCGTTGCGATTCTTAAAAAGGGATTCTTCCAGCTGCAACAGATCGCGATGCTTTCGGTTGAGAGCGCGGGCAAATTGTTTCAAAGGAAGCTCGAACTTTCTTCGGCGCGCGAGCCAGCCGCGGTGGACGCCGTCGCCGGCGCGATAAACGTCGCAGCTCCAGACGCGCTCAAGGCTGAACAAAATATCGCAGGCCAGCTGCGACCGGATTTGTTCCAGCTCATCTGCAAATCCAATGACTGATTCTGCCCCCAGCCGTGTGATCGATCGAAAGGGCCATTGATCATCCGGCCAGTCATTTGTGGCGATAAGTTCGAGGTTGTGTCCCGCTTCGGTCACTCCGCGCGCCAGTCGCTTCAGGTACGTCTCGGCACCACCGCTGGGAGAATAACCGCGCCGCACAAAAGCGATCCTGAGTCTATCCTTCATGTTGAGCGGACTAGAGAAGAATGTTCCGTTCCGCCGAGAGAAGGACACTTTACTTGGTGCACGTTCGCCAGAATACTTCTAACCCGATGCCGGGTGAAACCTTAAACCCTCCTGCACCGGTACGTTCCGGTGCCCCTGTGGCGCGTACGTTACCCACCTGCCTGCTGTACTCGATTTTCGCCCGCATCGGAGGTTCGGGGCTCGATACCGACGCGTTTGAAACATTGCGTGCATCATATCGCGAAGGATTCCTCGGGAAGGCAATCGCTTACGATAACCGGCAGAAGGAGATTCCCGCTTCACGAATCCGTTCTCTACGCTGGCATCCAGTGCGCCTCATCTCATTTCTCGATCGGCCGTATTACTACGGCGCTAAAAAAAAGTATCTTGATTGGATCACATCCCGGGAGGTGGCAACCGGGCGCTATGATTTGTTCCACAGTTGGTCGGGTGACTGTTTGCGTTCGCTGAAAGCGGCAAAACAAGGCCGCATTCCTTCGGTTGTCGAAATTCCAACCTGGCATCGCGACGGCGGCAAAGAGAAAGTCGGGCGACCGAGACCTGCCGCGCCAACGGCTAACACTTCGAGCTTTCAGAGGTGGAAAAACAGACTCTTGCTCCAGCGGAGGCGTTTCATACAAGAGTACGACCTTGCTGATCTCCTGCTGGTGTTATCGGAAAAGGCAGCCCATACCTTTCGCGTCCGCGGATTCCCGGAGGAAAAACTCTATTACCTGCCTCGAGGGGTAGATGTCGAACGTTTCAGACCGGGGAAGCGCCCACAGAAATTTCGCGCTGTTTTTGCAGGCGCTCTGATCAGACGCAAAGGCATTCAACATGTGCTGAAGGCGTGGCACCGGCTGAATCTGGCTGATGCCGAGCTGTGGCTGGTCGGGTTCGTGCATGAAGAAGCCAAGCCTTATTTGAAGCAGTTCTGGCGCGATAATATTCGCGTTGTAGGGTTTGTGCGAGACCCGGAGACTTATCTCAACCAGGGTACGGTGCACATTTTTCCGTCGCAATGGGAGGGGAGCGCCAAGGTCACCTACGAAGCAGCCGCCTGCGCCTTGCCTCAAATTACCACCCGCGAGGCAGGCGATGTCGTGCGTGATGGGGTCGAAGGAATCATTGTGAAGCCGGGAGATGTGAACGCAATCGCAGGAGCGCTTGAGCATATGTATGGACATCCTGAAATCGTAGAACAAATGGGTGCCGCGGCGAGACGGCGTGTAGTTGAGAATTTCACGTGGGACCATTTTCGAACACGGCTACTGGACGCATACGAAACGGCGATGCGAATGGTGCGATGATGGTTTTGTAGCGGCGGTGCGTTACCGCCAATTTTGGTTCGGCGCTCAAAGAGCGCCGCGACAGTTAGAACCTGTGAAAATTCTTCTACTGCAACTCAAGCGAATCGGCGACCTGATTTTGACCACACCTGCCATCGCAGCTTTGCGGGAAAGCTTCCCAGAAGCGCAACTGACGCTTGTCGTCTCCAAAGAATGCGCTGAGGTGCTGCCAGCCGTCTCAAATGTCGATCGCATTTTGATCGCGCGACGCAATGTGCGCGATCTGAGTCTGTTTTTCTCGATCGCAGGCAGAAGATTCGATTACTGCGTCGACTTCACGCGCAACGATCGCTCGGCGTCCCTGGCGCTTTTATCTGGCGCGCGCAGGCGCGTGGTATCTTACCGGGTGCGTGAACAGTCGAAGACGCGTGCCCGTGCTTATACGGATTTTGTTAGCGTTCGTACGCGCGACATGCACACGATCGACTACAATCTGGCGTTACTTGGCCCGCTTGGCGCACGCCTTGTTTCAACCGTCCCGTATCTGGACCTGCCAGAAGTAGCCTTCGAGAACGCCGAAGCGCTTCGGCGCACTTGGAAGATTAGCAGGCCGTATGTCATTTTGCATCCCGGCTCTGCCCGCGAGGAGAAACTATGGGACCCCGCGCGATGGGCGGAGGTCATTGAGTACTTTGGCCGAAACAACGGCATCGACCTTGTTCTGACCAGTGGACCGTCCCACGACGAGCAAGCGCATATCGCTGCCATTAAGAGCAAGACGCAGCAACAAATCATCGATCTCTCTGCAACGACTGATTTGCTCACGCTGGCCGCGTTAATCGGCCGGGCGCGACTTCTTGTCACCGTTGATTCCGCTCCGGTGCACCTGGCGGCCGCAACGCGCACGCCGCAAGTCATCCTTTTTGGGCCAACTAATCCATTTCATTGGCGGCCCAGGGAAAGTCCAGCCGCCGTTTTACATGGAGAATCAGCCGCACCAGTCACCGAGTTTTCCCCGGTGCGGCCGCGCCTTGCGATGAGTCAAATCTCGACGGAGGCGGTCATTGGTGCTATGGATTCGCTGCTGTCGATTCATGCGGCGGCGCAAATTTCATGAGCGGCGCAAAACGGGCTAGGAAAAGGCAGTCTTTCTGGGAAACGTTACGCGCGGCTTCCGGTTCGTACCGGCGGCTTTACAGTTATCTCAAGCCGTATAAAAGGCGTTTCATTGTGGGACTGGCGATGGGTCTTGCTTACGGCGGAGTTAATTCGCTATTCCCAGTGGCGATTGCCCGTGTCACCACCACAATTTTCCATGGCACCGCTCCCAATGCGATGGGATTGAGCTCCAACCTGGGACAGCTGGATACGGGCCCTAAGATCAATTCGATTATTCTGATCTGCCTGGCCATCCCGGCTATCATGGCGGTGCGCAGCCTTTGTTCCTATGGCAGCACCTACTGCATGCAGTGGGTGAGCAACCGGGTGGTCTCCGACATTCGCGTCCAGCTTTTCAGCAAGATGGTTCGCCATTCCATGGATTTCTTTAACAAGATGAGGTCGGGCTTTTTGATGTCGCGCATCACTAACGATACGCGGGTCATGCAGATGGCTTTGACCAGCGTCAGCAGCGACGTTTTTAAACAACCAATCACCATCGTTGGCGCAATCATTGTGCTCCTTCTGATGGATTGGAAATTTACTGTCGTGACATTGATCCTCTTTCCGTTGTGTTTGCTGCCGCTGCGCGTTTACGGCCGCCGCGCCAAGCAAGCAGTGCAAAACGAACAGGAAGGCATGGCCCAAATGGTCGTGACGATGCAGGAGACATTTGCCGGCATTCGTGTGGTCAAATCGTTTGCGCGCGAAGCTTACCAGGAAAAGGAGTTTAAACGCAGCAATCAACTGCAGTTTTCGCAGATGATGCGCATGATCCGCTCGATGGAAGCGGTCGGCCCACTGGTGGAGATCATCGCCGCGATCGGGGTGGGAATGGCCTTGCTTTACGTCTACATGGCCAACTTGAGCGTCGGCCGGTTCTTTGGACTAATTTCAGGGATTTTCATTCTATACGATCCGATCAAGACGCTTAGCAGGATCCATATTGTAATGCAGCGATCTATCGCCGCTACAACTGCCATTTTCGCAATTCTCGATTCGAAGCCCGCCGTAGAAGATACGCCGAACGCCATGGTGCTGAGTTCATCCGAAGGGCGAATCGATTTTGAAAATGTGACATTTCGCTATGCAAACAGGGCCACAGACGCGATCAGCAATCTGACCTTGCACATCGAGCCGGGGAAAACTCACGCCCTGGTCGGCGCCAGTGGCGCGGGTAAGAGCACCATTCTCTCGCTGATCCTGCGTCTGTACGATCCTACTTCCGGCGTCGTGAAAATCGATGGCCACGATCTGCGCTCAGTCACGCAAAAATCCCTGCGCGAACAGATGGGGCTCGTTACACAGGAGACGTTTCTGTTTCACGATTCCATATTCAACAACATTCAATTCGGCCGGCTAGGGGCTACACCGGAAGACATTTACGCGGCGGCGCAAGCCGCGTATGCACACGATTTCATCATGGCGCAGCCAAAGGGCTATCAAACAGTGATTGGCGATAAAGGATGCCTGCTCTCCGGTGGCCAGCAGCAGCGCCTCGCTATTGCGCGCGCTATTCTCAAAAATGCGCCAATTTTGTTGCTCGACGAAGCTACGTCATCGCTCGATTCGGAATCCGAACAGCAGATTCAAAAGGCTCTTGCGGAACTGGCTACCGGCCGCACCGTAATCGCCATCGCCCACCGTCTCTCCACAATTTTATCTGCCAATAAAATCATCGTGATGGATTCCGGCCGTATAAAGGAGATTGGCACGCACGCTGAGCTCCTCGAAAAATCCGGCTACTATCGCCGCTTGTACGATCACCAATTCAATCGGATTCAGAAGGAACCCGAAGCCGAAGCAGGTATTCTCGTTGAGGAACTTGTGTAGCGGCCGGGAAAGAAACGGCCATAGCTTCTCAACATGCCCTTTAATATCGACCTGCACACGCATTCGTTTTTTTCCGGAGACGGTATTTCCAGCCCGGAAGACTTGATTGCGGCTGCACGCGCCAAGGGTTTGAACGGCATCGCTATCACCGATCACAACACGTGCGACGCCGTGAACTACATGCTCCAGAAGGGCTTGATGCGGCTGGACGGGTTGCCAGTAGATGATTTTCTCGTCCTGCCGGGGGTCGAGGTGACCACTGCCGACGGTCATCTTCTTTGTATCGGTGCGGAGCTGCCCTATCTGAAAGGGAAACCGGCGCGCGAAGTCTGTGACATCATTCATGAACGCGGAGGTCTCGCCATTCCTCCACATCCATACGATTTGTTTCGTGCTGGAATCCGTTTTTCCACTCTGGAAACGCTCCCGGTGGATGCGATTGAGGTTTTCAACGCGGCGACCACCCTCCGGCGCTACAACCGTTACGCGTTCAAGTACGCGCAGATTCGCGGTTTGCCTATGACCGCAGCCAGCGACGCGCATCATGCCGCCGCCGTTGGCACGGCTTATACAATCGTCAACACCGATGATTTCTCGGTTAAAGGAATTCTGGCGCAGATCCTAAAGAGTAACGAGTTGAATCAAAAATATCAGACGCCACGCGACAGCCTTCGCAAGACCTGGAATAACTGGTTGCGACTGCGCCGCCGAAAGAAAATTCCAGAACTCGCCGCAAAAGACCGCAGCCACAACGGCCACTAACCACTTATTTCTTACTGCCGATGCCCGCCTACGTCATTGTTGAAATCGATATTCACGATCCAGCCGGCTACGAGGAATACAAAAAACTCGCCGGCGCCACCGTGGAGAAGTACGGCGGGAAATACATCGTCCGCGGTGGCAAAACCGAAGTGCTTGAAGGCGAGTGGAAACCGAAGCGCATCGTGGTCCTCCAATTCGAATCAGCCGACCTCGCCAAGGACTGGCTGAATTGCGAAGAATACCGCGAACCGCGCAAAATGCGGCACCGCACGGCCAAGACAAACATGATCCTCGTTGAGGGGATGTAGTTGTCGGCTGCGTGTTTCAGGAAGCTGGGGCGCCATGGTCCAGTCGTCTTGTTGTTGTAGCAGGTCGCCGACCCTCCAAATGCGCTGCCCAAGTGGCTTCCAAAAAGATTGAACAGCATACATCCGGGGGTTGTCACAGATTCGAATATTTAACCTTGTTAAATACTTTCCAGGATGCTACAACGCGTGATCGAGACGGCATCGACGAATACCATTTACGGGAGGTTGTCGATCTATTCCTCCCAAGAGTTTGATGAAAAAGAGTTATATGGCTGCTGAAGATAGCGATACCGGAATTAAGATCTACCTGCGCGAGATCGGGCAAATCCCGCTTTTGACTCCGGACCAGGAGATCGAGTTGGCCGCGAAAATTAAGAAGGGCGATCGCGAGGCGCGAGCCCTGATGATCCGGTCCAATTTGCGCCTCGTCGTGAAGATCGCGCATGACTACGCGAATCTTGGTTTGCCGCTTTTGGACCTGATTTCCGAAGGCAACATCGGTTTGATGAAGGCGGTGGAACGTTTCGATCCTGCCAAAGGCGGAAAGCTCAGCACCTATGCCGCATGGTGGATCAAGCAATCCATCAAGCGCGCGCTGGCCAACCAGAGTAAGACGATCCGTCTGCCGGTGCATTTGGTGGACAAGATCTCGAAAATGCGCCGGGTTTCGCTGCAAATGAGTGAGGAGCTGGGCCGTGAGCCAACAGACGAAGAACTCGGTGATGAGATCGGGATCGCCAGCGGAAAAGTCTCGCAGCTGAAGACCGTGTCGATCCGTCCGGCTTCACTTGATGCGCCGATCAGCGATGATGATTCTACTGAGTTCGGTGAAATCGTCGGCGACGAGGATGCGCAAACGCCGTTCGAATTACTGCGCGATAAAAACCTCCGCAATGAGGTCGGCGGTTTGCTGGATGTGTTGGACGATCGCGAGAAGAAGATCATTTTCCAGCGGTTCGGCCTGGATGGTGGCAAGCCAAAAACTCTTGAAGAAGTTGGCAAGAAATTTGGCGTTACGCGCGAGCGCATTCGCCAGTTGCAGAACATCGCGCTCTCGAAACTTCGCCGCGCTCTGAGTAAGAAGGAGCGACCGGTGGACGTCGAATTGCCGGTCGAAGCGTAAGGCTCTATCCACTTCCTGGTCTACTAGCGACAGGTGCGCCGCTCACAGGTGGCCGCAACTATTTTACTACGCGCAGTTGAATGGAATCGATCATTGCGCGCCCCATTTGCACGTCACTGACGATCACCATGCGATTGCCGGGGACAGCGAGCTTTTTTGCGCACAAGAATTTTTCGGCTGACGCGATAGTTGCGTCCGGATCTCCGGTAAAATTGATGCGAATGGGAAATGTTCCCCAATAAAGCGCCAGCTGCCGATAAACCTGTTCGTTTGGAGTAAACGCAAAGATAGGCGCGCGATGCGGCCGTAGATTCGATGCGTAGCGCGCCATCCTCCCGTACAAGGTAAAGACGATGAGTTTCGAATCCTCCAGGGAGTTCGCCAGCGCAACGGCCGAAGCAACGGTCTTTTGTCGAACGTTTTCCAGCAGCGCATCTTTGGCATAGCCTGCGCCCCCACTGCGCTCGATGCGCGTGGCCACGCGATTCAGAACCTCGACACATTCCACCGGATAGCGGCCGAGCGTGGTTTCAGCGCTTAGCATGAGAGCATCGGCTTGTTCGAAAACCGCGTTCGCCACGTCGGTAACCTCTGCACGGGTGGGAAGTCGATTCGTGATCATCGATTCCAGCAGTTGCGTTGCGATCACTACCGGTTTGCCAAGGCGGATGCATTTCTTGACAATGCGTCGCTGAATAATTGGCAGTTCCTCCATTGGACATTCAATTCCCAAATCACCGCGCGCGACCATGATCACATCAGCACCTTCGATCATCTTGTCGATTGATCGCACCGCCAATTGATCCTCAATCTTCGCGACGATCTGCGCGGTACTCTTTTTGCTGGACAGCAGTCGGCGCAGTTGCTCGATGTCGTCTTTCTCCCGCACAAAACTTAACGCCACAAAATCGACGCCAATCTCTGCGCCAAGCCCAACGTCTGCAATATCCTTTTTGGTAAGCGGCGGCAGATTTACGTGAACACCGGGAAGATTAATGTGACGCCGCGAGCCGAGGACTGCCGGGGTGAGCACTTTGGTGCGCACTCGATCCTTTCCCTTGTCGAGCACGCTCAATTTGATCAAGCCGTTATCGACCAAAATCTTGTCGCCGACCGCCACGTCCTTAACAAATCCCGGGTAATTCACGTCCACGGAATATGGTTCTTTGCTTTTCGCGCCGCGCACAGTGAACTCCAGAATGTCCCCCGGCTTGAGATCCAGATCGGTCTTGACGTCACTTGTGCGAATGGCTGGTCCCTGTGTATCGAGCAAAATCGCAACCGGGCGGCCTGCTGCCTGCGCGAGTCTGCGGATTCTCGGCACAATCTCGCGGACCCATTCATGAGTGGCATGACTCATGTTAAGCCGGAAAACATCGGTGCCTCTCTGGATTAGCTGTCGCAGGGCCTCCGTCTTTTCTGTTGCCGGGCCGAGCGTGCAAATGATTTTGGTCTTCCGCATCAAGTGAAAGGATTCAGTTTGCGACGGCAAAAGCCAAGTCGCTTTTGAGCGTGAGTACATGGCGGCCAGAACGGGCGCTTACCGTTGCCTGGCTCTTTTGTACACAAAATGCGGCACGCCTTGCGAAGCGTGCCGCGTTGCGGTGCTGGCGCTTTCTTTATTTCAGCTTGCCTTGGGTCTGCTTGGCAAGATCAAGATGTTCCTGCACCACCTTTGCCGTGTCGTCCGCAAACTTTTTCACGTCGGGATCGCTCCCGCTGTTTGCTTCCTCCTTGAATTCGGCCAGGTCCTTTTCGTGGTCCTGAACCATCGCATCGATGTAAGCCTTATCGGAGCTCCAGCTTACCGTTGGCTCTTTTGCCGGCAATTTTACGTTCTTTTGCGCCGCGATCTTTTTTAACTCGTCATTGGCTTTGCCGTGGTCCTCGACCATCCGTTTGCCGAATGACTTAACATCGTCGCTTTGCCCCTTCTGTTCAGCCATTTTTCCCATCGCCACTTCCATCATTCCGCCCTTGGCGGCTTTTTTCATGAACATCTTATCTTTTGCAGTGACGGAGGAGCTCTTGCCGGCTGGACTCTCTTCTGCTCTGGCCACTCCCGCCAGGCTGAATGCCGCGATTATCAAAGAAAGAATGCAAAACTGTGAAACAACTGTGATTTTAGTTTTCATGGCTTTTTTACGGTTGAAACAGGCCGGGAAACCCCGGCAGTTAAGAATCGCAAACCGGTGCCTGCTTGGACGCTGACGAATTGCGATTTGCTTCACCAAACGACGCTTAGCCCCCGGAGATGTCCCGCGCGTACGAGCTCTCCACACGTCTCGCCACATCCTTATAGCCGTAATCAACTTCGTAAATCTGCTTCATACAGCCGAGCGACTTTTCCTGTTCACCCATCCGCTCGTAAGCGAGGCCGAGATTGTACACCATCTCCTTCTTCATAGCGTCCATTGATAACATTTCCTTCGAGCCTTCCTCGAGTTGTTTGACCGCAAGATCCAGCATCTCAAGTTCGCCATAGCACCGACCGAGCAGGTTTATCGCTTTCAAACGCGCGTGTGGATTTTGCCGTGCGCGCTGCAACTCCGGCACTGCCTCGCGAAAATGCCCGGCATTGAAAAGGTTTTCACCCAGTTCAAATCGCAGTTGGAGATCGGTTGGATTCCGTGCGACCCGCTCTCGCGCATCGGCGATGACGATTTCTGCGCGCTTTGCTTTGGCGGCCTTGAGTTGCTCAGACCGTTCCGGATATGATTCATTTGCTGTGTCGTGCGTCGAAAGAAACGCCTCATGGGCGGCAATTTCCCGCTCGATGCATCTGGTCTTCAAATCGGAAGCCTTTCGAACCAATCCGGCGTCCGCGCCCTTGGTCAGATCGGCGGCATACTCATACCAGCCAATTGCTGCCTCTAAATCTTCCTTTTGCTCGTTCAACACGCCCAGGCGCCGTGCGAGATCGACGTTTGCCGGTTCCGCTTTATGCCGAGCATACGTTTCGGCAATCTGTTGATCGAGTGATTCCCCGGTCAATCGCATTCGGCTTTGTTGCTCGAGAGAGACTGCTACCTCTTTGTCTTTGATTAGATCCCGATAACTCTCAGCCTGCGTCCAGCCGCCTTTCTTCATGGACGAATGGGCCGATGCGTCTTTGCCCAGACGGAGCGCTTCAGCATCGAGCGGATTTATCGCCGTAATCTGATTATAGATTTCGATCTCCTGGTCATGGTCTCCAAGCTGGCGATACAAGCGGCCGAGCTCGTGCAGCACCTTGACGTCGCGGGGATTTTCTTCCAGCAGCGTCCGCAGCGCGAACACACCAATTTCCGGCCAACCCGCGGCTAGCGCAGCTTCCTTCAAAACCAGATTTGCCTGGCGATTGTAAGGCGCCTTTTCCAGGACCGTCTCCAGCGTTTCAATCGCGCGTTTCGGGTCCTTTTTGATTTCTCGCTGCGCCTTCATGACGGCGATCGGTGCAGTTGAGATATTGAAAAAGGCCTTCTTTGCCGATTTGCTTCTTGTTACTTCGGTACGCCGCAGCAATTGACGGCCTGTGAGAAACTGTGGCTCCTGCTTGAGAATCTCCTGCAAGAGTGAAATTGCGTAACCGAAGTTGCGCAATTCGATGGCGGTCACTGCCTTGAGCCAAAGACTGCGCTGTGTTTCGCTCAGTTCCTTCTCCGCTTTAACCGCCATCGAGGTGACTATAATTCATCACCGATCCCAGTCACCCTGAATTGGCAGCATGCCATCAGTGCGCGCGTTTGACACGCTCGCTCACCATATCGGAGTTGGACGTTGAGCGTTCGGCGTTGAGTGACTAATCTTGCGTTAGCCGTCGAGACTCAGAGTGAAACTTGGCGTCAATTTCGCTGAGCGCGCGCCGTTCGAACTAAGCGGCAACGGACGATTCGTTATTTCGCGCCAAAACTTTGTTCCGGCCTACGTGCGCGCATTCGCGGAGGGCGTCCTTCAAGAACGCGCCGATCAAGCGATCGAATCACTACGGTCATGTCGCGTCTGCCCACGGGAATACATCGCCCCGTTCGAGCGCCAGTTCAGCTTTGAGATTTTCCAAGTCGCGCCCGAGACTCGCAACAGCAGTGAGCTTGTCGCCAGCGCGGAAAATCACGGAAGCGTCTCTCGCATTCAAATCGCCTGACACCATCGCGCGATCGCCGCCGCTTCCGTAGCCAACGTAACGGATTTGCAGATCGAAATGATTGCTCCAGAAAAACGGTGGGACGCCGAACGGTTGTCGTGCACCGAGCATGTTGCGCGCTGCAGTCTGGCCCTGCCGCTCGGCCACGACCCAGTGCTCCACGCGGATCCTGCCTGCGCGCGGGTCGGGCCAGCACGCGATATCGCCGGCGGCAAAAATTCCCGGCATGTTTGTCTCCAGGAATTCGTTGACTAACACGCCGTCGTGGGTCGCGATCCCTGCTTTTTCGGCCAGCGCAGTGTTTGGCCGTACGCCGATTCCAACGACCACCAGGTCGCAATCCAACATCGTTCTATCGTCGAGCTGCACGTGTTGGTCTTGAATTGCCGTGGGCGTTCTCCCGAGATGAAATTTCACACCGTGCGCCTCGTGAGTTTCGTGAATCAATTTACCCAGTTCGCGTCCGAGACTTTTTTCCAGCGGCAGCGATTCTTTTCCGACCACTGCGACTTCGAGCTTTCGTTCTCGCAGCGATGCAGCCACCTCCAAACCGATGAAGCGTGAGCCGATCACCACCACTTGTTTCGCGTTTTGCGCCTTCTCGATAATTCGCCGGCTGTCGCTCAGTGTTCGCAAATAACAAACGTGCGGCAAATCGTCTCCGGGAATTTGAAGCCGCACAGGCTCGGCGCCGGTCGCCAGCAGCAGCGCACCATAGCTTAACGAGCGGCCATCGGACAGCTTCACCTGTTTTGCTTTTGGGTCGATCGCCGTAACAGACGTCTTTGTGAGCACGTCGATCTTTTGCTCGCGATAAAAATCCGGCGATCGCAGCGGGATCCACTCTTCGGGCGCAGTGCCCGCAAGATAATCCTTGGAAAGATTCGGCCGATCGTACGGCAAAAATTCGTCAGCTCCGATCAAAATGACTGGTCCGTCATAGCCTTCGCGGCGCAACATTTCCGCCGCAGCATTTCCGGCAGCGCCGGCACCGACAATCACACCGCTTGTGGGCGACGATTTCGGTTTGCGCGCGGATTTTTTGTCGAGCTTGCCGGTCACAAAAAAACGGTTGCCGCGCTGATCGATCTTCCAGCACGGAACGTCACTTAATGCGGGCGCCGCAATCGCTTCGCCCGTCCGCACGTCGAAACGCGCGTGATGCCACGGGCAGCGCACAATACAATCTACCATCAATCCCTTCGCCAGCGGACCGCCGTAATGTGTGCAAGTCGCGCCAATGGCGAAAAGCTGAGGGCCTCGCCTGGCCACGAGAATTGGTTCGCCAAAGGCGTGCCCCAGAAGCATTCCTTCATCCGGCACGTTGTCGATCTCGCAGCCTTTTTCGAAATCCGAGCCCTCGACATCGTGGGACGCTTCAGCCATAGGAATTTCCTCCGTTCGATCAAATTGAAATCGCACTAGAACGACGCGGCGCGCGTTCCAATCTACATCAGTGTGCGGTTCGCCGTTCCGGGTTCAGGATGTTTATAGGGGAGCCACAAAAATAGGAACCCGAAGGCGGGAGTGAGAAAATTGCTTGGTGAAGTGAAGATTCTCGCTGACGCTCAACTTCCTGCCGGCTCTGCCGGTCCATTGCTTGAGCCCGAAATCAGGTCAACGCGAATCATTGGATCCGTCGGTAGTACAATCGGACCTTCCAACCGGAGAAAACCGGCTGGCTCGGGATTCGTCAGCCAGATTTTCGTGTCGGGTACATTCACGAACAACTTCGCGATCAGCGGAATTTCCGGATGAACGATGAACTGATCGCCTTTAATCGAGCGCCCGCCCATCCTCAT
>WNFQ01003192.1_pt1 | contig 20909 bp, 15 predicted proteins | sample 5400171 | NCBI WGS metagenome assembly WNFQ01 (sample SAMN13153356, study PRJNA577476) | soil metagenome | isolation source: 20 cm soil under Madrone tree | place: USA:California | collected 2016-06-14 | reverse complement strand
CATCATCCACGACGTGGGCGCCGCTCTTGCCCACGCACATTCGCGCGGCGTCGTACACGGCGACATCAATCCGCAAAACATCTTTATCACCAATGACGGTGAGCTGCGGGTCCTGGACTTCGGTGCCTCGCACAGATTGCCCCGCGATGCCGGCCTGTCGCAACGCGCTCCGGTCGCCACCCCGGGCTATGCCAGCTGCCAGCTGCTCGAAGGCAAGCATCCCGACGCGCGCGACGATCTGTTTGCATTTGCATGCGTCGCCTACATGCTGCTGTCAGGACAGCACCCCTTCCCCAGGCTCACCGCCCTCGAGGCACGCGCGCAGCGCGTGCGCCCCCCACGCCCACCGGGGCTCAGGGGCCGGCAATGGGAAGTCCTTCGCGAAGGCCTTCATTGGGAGCGCAGCAGCCGTCCCCGGGACGTGCGCAAATGGCTTAACCGGTTCGGGCTGTCCGCCGCTGCGCCTCATCTTCCCCCGTTGAGCGCGCTGATGAATGCGCAGGCTCCTCGGAAAAACGGGAGCGCACGGGCAGCCGCGGCCCTCGCCCTGTTTGCAGTGCTCGCGGCGGGCGGTTATTGGCTCGTGACCAACCATGATTCATTTGCGCACCTCGTCAAACCCGCGGCACCCCTGGTCGCTCAACAGGAGTCGACTCCGCCAAACACCGAATCAACACCTGTATCCCATGCAGACCCCACTTCAGAGCCGGAAGTGACCTCCCGTAAGGGCACTGCCTCCAAGGCCGGCGGTGCCAGGGCCGCCGCCCCGACGGGTGCTGCAACCACGCACGCTCCAACGACGCCTGATGCACGGTCGGCCATTGCTCCTGCAACCGCTGCGCCGAAGACCACTATCCCGACGGCCACTATCCCGACGGCCGCTACCCCGACAGCCGCTACCCCGACAGCCGCCGCCCCGACGGCCACGGCGCCGCCGGCCACTGCGGCGGCTGTTGCACCACCGACTCCTGCGTCCAGCCCCGGTGCGGCAACCACGTATGCCCGGCCCTCCGGCGAGACATCCGCCCGCGCCGGCAATGCGGGGCCGATTCGCGTCGAAATGACTGCAGACACCGTCGACGTCGAACCCAGCGACGCGGTGGCTCGCGTCACGGTTCGACGAAGAGGCGACTTGCACGGCGACGCAAGCTTCACGTGGTGGACGGAATCCGGCACGGCAAGACCCGGTCGAGACTTTGCGCCGGTGATCCCCAATGTCGAGCGCATCCCGGGCGGCAGAGGCAGCCTCACTTTGAATGTCCCGGTTCTAAGTACGCCGCACGGCCAGTCCAAGACCTTTTATGTCGTGATCGACCGGACCGGGTCGGGAAGCGCCGCCCTTGGCGAGCGAAACCTCACGATGGTGACGATACGACCGTCCAATTAGGAGGACACTAGGTCGGAGTATTAGATCGCGGGCGCGTAGAGCGACGCGTAGGCGGCACGCAGCAGATTTTTCTGCACCTTGCCCATGGCATTTCGCGGCAACTCATCGATGAGGAGCACGCGCTTGGGTACCTTGTAGCGCGCCAGGCGGGTCTGCAGAGAGTTGATGAGGTCTGCCTCCTACAACACTGTGGAGGGTTGCGGCACGACCACCGCGGTAACGCCTTCGCCGAAATCCGGGTGCGGCACGCCGAACACGGCGCTCTCCAATACGCCGGAGAGCGCATCGAGCTCCATCTCGACTTCCTTCGGATAGACGTTGTAGCCTCCGCTGATCACGACATCCTTGGCGCGGCCCACGATGTGCACATAACCGTCTCGATCGATGCGGCCGAGATCGCCCGTCTTGAACCAGCCATCGGCGGTGAATTCGGCGCGCGTTTTCCCGGGATCTCGCCAATAGCCGGCGAACACATTCGGACCCGCAACCTCGAGCATGCCGGCGACATCGCCTCGACTGTCGTCGGCTCCGGTTTCGCCGGTCACGCGGACGGCGATTCCCGGCAGCGGAGTCCCGACCGAACCCGGCTTGCGCACCCCGTCGTAAGGATTCGACGTGTTCATCAAGGTCTCGGTCATCCCGTATCGCTCCAGGATCGAGTGTCCCGTACGCCGCAGGAATTCCCGGTGCGTATCCATCAGCAACGGCGCCGATCCTGAGATGAACAAGCGTACGCCGGCGGCGGCTTCACGATTCAAGCCGGTCAACTGCAGCAGCCGCGAGTAATGCGTGGGAACACCCATGAGCACGGTGGCCTGCGGCAGGCATCTCAGCGCCGATTCCGCATCGAATTTCGACAGCAGCAGCAGGCTTGATCCCGACGCGAGGACGGTGTTGATGCCGGCAAACAAACCGTGAACATGAAACAGCGGCAGGGTGTGCAACAACACATCGCGGCTCGTAAAGTGCCACGCCTCGACGAGCGCGGCGGCATTGGACGCAAGATTCGCCCGCGACAGCATCGCACCCTTCGATCGACCCGTGGTGCCGGACGTGTACACGATCGCAGCCAGCGAATTCGCGCCGAGGCTCCGCGGCAGATCGGGGCGCTCATCGGATTCCCGCACGAGCGCAGGCAGCGATCCCTCGCCCTCCACTCCGAGGGTCTCTGTGTGGTGAACCCCGGCACCGGCCGCGTACGGCTCGAGCAGGGCGCGATCGGCCGGCCGGACGACCGCGATGCGGGGTTGCGAGTCGCGCAGGAAATAGTCGACTTCGTTGGGCGTATTCGCCACATTGATGGGCACGAACACGGCCCCCAGGCGCAGACACGCAATATAGAGGAGCACCGCCTCCACGGATTTATCCACTTGCACCGCAACGCGGTCGCCGGGCGCGACGCCCCGCCGCATCAGGGCCGCGGCGAATCGTCCGGACTGATCACGCAATGATGCGTAGCTCAGCTCCCGGCCCGCGGGCGTCTTGAGAAATGACCGGTCTGGTTCATTGCGGGCGGCGGATTCAATCCACTCGGCAGGATCTGAGTCGGAAACCATGGTGACAGTATATAGAACCCGCTCCCGGAACCGATCGATTTGAACCATGGCGCGACATGCCCGGCCGGGCGTACGATAGAATGCACCGATCGCCCATGACCCAGTCCATCGCATTTCAACATGACATCCCCTTCATCAAGGATCTCGGCGTCGAATTCGTCAGTGCCGAAAACGGCCGCGCGGCCATCGCACTCGATCTCGCTCCGCGTCATTTGAACAGCTGGTCCGTCGCTCATGGCGGCGTACTCATGACGCTGCTCGACGTGGCGATGGCGGTGGCGGGCCGATCCCTGGACCCCGCCGCCGGCGGCGGAGTGACGGTGGAGATGAAAACCAGCTTCCTGCAGCCGGCCAATGCCGGGACGCGTCTCATTGCGTCGGCGCATGCGTTTCACCGCTCGAGCACGATGGTCTTCTGTGAGGGTGAGGTGCGTGACACCGGCGAGCGTCTGATCGCCAAGGCGATGGGGACCTTCAAATACTTGAAACTGGACCGCGCCGTTTGATGGACACGCCGGCCTCGCAGAAATATGCCGATGTGGGGGTGCGACGCACGCGTCGCACGGGTGGCCATGGAGGCCACCCAGGGCTTGCGCGGAGCAGGGACTGCGCAGCGCAATGCCGTAGCAGGCACATCATCATTGGTCAGACAGGCTAGTGCAGGGGCGTGAAGCCATAGGCCTTGAACGCGGCGTCGCCTGCGGGGCCGCGGACGTACGCGACGAATCCAGCCGCATTGGGCTTGGCTGCGCGGGTCAGAGCGATGGGATAGACGATGGGCAAGTGACTATTGGCGGGAAACACGTCCACCACGCGCACGTGCTTGTCGATCAACGCATCCGTCTCATACACGATGCCGAGCGGTGCCTCGCCCCGATCCACGAAGGCGAGCGCCGCGCGCACGCTGTCGGCGCGCACCATGCGGCCCGCCACGTCGTTCCAGACCCCCAAGGTCATCAGAGCCTCCCGGGCGTAGCGGCCGACGGGCACCGAATCCGGATCGCCGGTGGCCAGGCGCCCCGCGCCCAGGGCCTTGGCCAGGGGAAAGCGCGGCGCAATCGTCAGCTCGATTTTGCTGTCGGCGGGTGCGACCAGGACCAACCGATTGCCGAGGAGATCGTACCGGGTGTCGCGCTGGAGGCCTGTCCGCGTCCGCCGCAATGCTCGCCGAGGCGAGGCATGTCAGCCACAGTATCAAGCCCGCGCCGATGGACTCTTTCATGGTAGGGCAAAGACTCCTCGTCCATGCTCTTCCATGAGTTCGAGGATTCGTCCGCCGCCGCGAGCCACGCAAGTCAGCGGATCGTCGGCGATGACCACCGGCAGCCCGGTCTCTTCCATGATCAATTTATCGATGTTGCGCAGCAATGCGCCTCCACCGGTGAGCACGATACCGCCCTCCGCCACATCGCTGCCGAGATCCGGCGGTGTTTGCTCGAGCGCCTGCCGCACCGCACTTACGATGCCCTGCAATGGCTCTTCGAGGGCTTGCAGTATCTCATTCGAGTTCAACGTGAACGGACGCGGTACGCCTTCCGAGAGGTTTCTTCCCCTGACGGTGATTTCACGCACTTGCTCGCCGGGATAGGCCGAACCGATTTCAATCTTTATGCGCTCTGCGGTGGCCTCGCCGATCAAAATGCCGTAGTTGCGGCGGACGTAATGCGTGATTGCTTCGTCGAACTTATCCCCGCCCATGCGCACGCTCGCCGCGTAGACGATGCCGTTCAAGGAGACAATGGCGACTTCAGAAGTGCCACCACCGATGTCGAGGACCATCGATCCGCGCGCCTCGTGCACCGGCAAGCCTGCACCGACGGCGGCAGCCATGGGCTCAGGCACGATGTCGACAGTGCGCGCACCGGCACCCTCGGCGGATTCCTTGATGGCTCGGCGTTCGACTTGGGTTGAGCCGAATGGCACGCACACGAGTACGCGCGGACTCGGACTAAAAAAGCGATCGCCGTGGACTTTGTTGATGAAGTACTGGAGCATCTTTTCGGTGTACGTGAAATCGGCGATGACGCCATCCTTCATGGGGCGCACGGTGGTGATGTGCCCTGGCGTTCGTCCGAGCATTTTCTTCGCCTCTGCACCCACGGCCGCCACGACCTTGCCGCCGCGACCCGGCTCGTTTTGGACGGCGACGACTGAAGGTTCGTTGAGTACGATTCCACGCGATTTTATGTAAATCAAGGTATTGGCGGTGCCAAGATCGATCGAGAGATCGTTGGAAAAATGACCGCGGAGGCGTTTCAGCATGGAGTGTCGTCTTTCTCGAACGGATGAGGAGGAATGCCGTTGCGGCGCGGAGTGATCAACAGGCTCAGAGCGTTCGCCATGTGTAGCACGTTTGCAGTCTTTAAACCGGGTCATCCGCCCCAATATTGAAGCTTGTCGAGAAGCCTGAGAACGATTGCCTGTTCAAAGGAGAGCGACTTCCTCAACCATGGCGACGATGCTCGACAAAACTTCGCCGCCCACTCTGAGACAACAGCCTTCGATTTGCTTGCGGTCAAACGATCGTCCGACGGTTTTGCCCTTTGCGACGATCTCGATTCTCGAGCCGTCCGGGACATGGCCTGTCGGACCGCTGTCGACACACTTGACAGTTCCAAAAAGGCCGTGGGGTACCAAGCGGCTTTTCATCTCCTCTCTGATCTTCTTTAGCCCGGTGTCGAATTGCTCTCGCAATTGCATCTCATCCATGGAGCCCTCCCAACCAAAGTATTGCGCCACATGATACGCACACGATCATGCGATAGGAGCAACTATCGTATATACCAAATGGTCTCGCGCTGAGACTCGCTCAAGTTCCGCAGAATGTCTTCTGGACGCGTTCGCCGGGCTGCGGCGGATCGGTATAGGGCTCGAATCCTTCCAGGGACCGGTACGGCTGCGACAGTACGGCCGACAACTTGGCGAAGGGCTCGAAATCCTGGCCCTCGACGGCCGCATCGATGACTTGTTCGATTCGATGATTGCGCGGGATGACCGCGGGGTTTGCCTGCCGCATCGCCTCGGCGCGCGCTTGCGGTTCCAGGGGCTCTCGCGTCATGCGCGCCCGCCACCGGCCCGCCCACTCGTCATATTCCCGGGGATTCGCGAATAAGGATCGCACGCCCGCATCCCCCTCCGCGGCGTCGCACAGCCGGCGGAAGGTCAGAGTGAAATCCGCTTGATTGCGATGCATCGCGTCCAGCAAATCCTGGGCGAGCGCCGCATCGCCGTCCTCGCGGGACGCTAGACCGAGCTTGAGGCGCAAGCCGGCCAGCGACAGCTCCGAAAATCGCGGCGAAAATGCGGCGAGCACCTCGCCGGCGAGCTCCACCGCCCGGTCCCCGCCGCCATCGATGAGGGGCAGCAGCGTCTCGGCGAACCGCGTGAGATTCCACAGGGCGGCGTGAGGTTGATTGCCGTAGGCGTAGCGGCCATGCCGGTCGATCGAACTGAACACCGCCTCCGGATCGTAGACGTCCAGGAAGGCGCAGGGTCCGAAATCGATGGTTTCTCCCGACACCGCCATATTGTCGGTATTCATGACGCCGTGAATGAAGCCCACGTGCATCCAACGGGCGATGAGCGTTGCCTGGGCGTCGGTGACCGCTCGCAGCAAGGCCAGATACGGCTGCTCGTCGGCTTTGGCTTGCGGATAATGACGATCGATCACGTAATCGGCGAGCGATCGAACGGCGTCGACGTCGTCGCGCGCAGCGAAGTACTGGAACGTGCCCACGCGCACGAAGCTCGCCGCCGCTCGAGTCAGTATCGCTCCCGGCAGCGCCTCCTCGCGGAACACCGGCTCGCCGGTCGCCACCGCGGCGAGCGCGCGCGTGGCGGGAATGCCGAGCGCATGCATGGCTTCGCTCACGAGATATTCGCGCAGCACCGGACCGAGCGCGGCACGCCCATCGCCGTCCCGCGAAAAGGGCGTGCGGCCCGTTCCCTTCAAATGAATGTCGCGGCGTATCCCGGCCCGGCCCTGCACCTCCCCCAGCAGGATGGCGCGGCCATCGCCGAGCTGCGGCACGAAATGGCCGAATTGATGGCCCGCATAGGCCATCGCGATCGGCTCCGCGCCCCGCGGGATGACATTTCCGGAAAGGACTCCCGCCAGCGCCGCGGCGTCGAGGCGTCCGATATCGAGCCCCAGCTCCATGCCGAGCGCATGATTGAAACGGAGCAGCCGCGGCTTGGCGACCGGCACCGGGTTGACTCGCGCGAAGAAGCGTTCCGGCAAGCCGGCGTAGCTGCTGCGATTCATTCCCTCGAGGGATTCGGCGGCCTGCGTCATACGTGAACTCGCGACATTCAAATCCCGACTGCGTCGATCTTTTCGCAGGTATATCAACTGGAGCGCGGGAACGGCCGCCAGCAGCGTGATGGGTCCCAGAAGCATACCACCGACCACGACGGTGACCCACGGCGCCTGCCAACGCCGCCCGCACGGCGCTGTTGACGTCGCATCTCATGCAATATCTGGTTCGCGTACCGCCCCAGGACCGTCTTGAGGACCGTCGAGTTGCGGCCGAGAATCTTGGCCGAATTGGCGCCTTTGACGCCCGACAGCGCCTCCTCCACTGCGTCCCGCTAGACGCCGGTGCCGGTCCTTCTGGCCTTCGCGAGGCGCGAATACAGCTTCAGATAGTTCTGTGCCATGTGCTGGGCCGTGAAGCGCCGGTCGAACTCCGCGCGAATGCGGTCGCGATCCAGCATGCCGATCCTGCCCGCGGCCGCGACGGCTTGATTTTCATTCTGCACGATGAACCCGGTGACGCCGTCCTCGATAACCTCCGGCACCGAGCCGTTCTCGAAGGCGATCACCGGCGTGCCGCAGGCCATGGCTTCGATCATCACCAGGCCGAAGGGCTCGCGCCACGCAATCGGAAACAACAGCCCGGCGGCGTTGCCGAGAAATTCACCCTTCTGGTGCTCGCCGATTTCGCCGATGAATTCCACATGGCCCTGTGACAACAAGGGCTCTATCGAGGTCTCGAAGTATTGCTCATCGACTCTATCGACTTTTGCCGCGATCTTGAGCTTCATGCCGGCTCTGGCGGCGATGCGGATCGCCGCGTCCGGCGCCTTTTCCGGGGAAATGCGTCCGAGAAATGCCAGATAGCCGCCCGTGCCCGGGCCCTTCGCCAGCAAGTCCTGCGGCAGGCCATGGGAGATCGTCGCCACGTAGTGCGCCGAGGCCAACGGTGCCCGCTGCGCGTCGGAAATCGACACGACGGGAACGTCCCCGTACAGCCCGTACAGGGCCGGCAGCTCGGGTAGATCGAGGCGGCCGTGCAAGGTCGTCACCGAAGGAACATTGAGCAGCCGCAGGAGCGGATAACCGAAATAGTCCAGATGCGAGTGGATCACGTCGAACTCGCCGGCGCGCCGCGCCACCGTCTCCAGTTCCATGAACACCGGCGCGAAATAATCCTTCACGCTGGGATCGAGGCGCAGCGCGCGCGGCCAGATCGGCGCGAGCTTGGCCTTCGTCAGGCTATCGCCGGACGCGAACAGCGTCACCTCGTGTCCAAGTTCCACCAACGCATCGGTGAGATAGGCGACGACACGCTCGGTGCCGCCGTAGTATTTCGGCGGCACGGCTTCGGTGAGCGGGGCAACCTGCGCGATATGCATGGAGAGTCTCCCTGGAAGGATGACGAAAGAAACACTTTGACGCGCCAAAATCGATTCAGTTCCAATGCGCATGCTCGCTGTTTGGTGGAACCGTTCGGCGCGATTAGACTCTGATCGTAGACTCCGATCAGCATGGGTTTTCGCAATCGTATTTTGTAATTTCTGCAACACCTCCTGCGACGGAGCACTCAAGTGAAATCACTGCCCAAGGATGAAACACCCATCCCGCAATTCCAGATCGCCGCGGGCCCGGCGCTGCAGGAGCGGCGAACCCTGACTTTGAAGCACGGCGACACCTTCGCCGTATTCGATCATCGCGGCGACATGAGCGCGGATACGGGCAGTTCCGAAGGGCTGTATTTCCGCGATACCCGCATCTTGTCGCATTTCAAACTGCTGCTCGAAGAAGCCCGGCCTTTGCTGCTGAGCTCGATGACGCAGGACGACAACGCCATGTTCACCGCCGATCTCAGCAATCCGGATCTCCTTCTCAATGGGCAGGTCGCCCTGCGGCGGGAGCAGATCCACTTGCATCGGCTCAAGTTCGTGTGGGAGGGCGCCTGCTACGAGCGGCTTCTGATACGCAACTTCAGCGACCGGGTGTGGCGCATACGCGTTGCGCTGCAGTTCGGCTCCGACTTCGCAGACCTGTTCGAAGTGCGCGGCGAGCGCCGCCGGGCGCGCGGCGGCCTGTCCGCGACTCGCGACAGCGATTGCAGGGCGGCGCTGCGCTATATGGGCCTCGACCGCATCGAGCGCATAACCACCCTGGATTTCGATCCGGCGCCGCAGACGCTGACGACCGAGCGTGCCGGGTTCGAGACCACGCTGAATGCGCGCCAGGTGAGGCGGATCTTCGTCCGGGTCGGGATCGCGGACGCGGATGCCGGCCGTTGGAGCGGGCGCGTGTTCTACCGGCGCATGCGAGCCGCGCGCCATGGGCTGCGCGAATCGAGCGCGCGAGCGGCGAGCATCGACAGCTCCAATTCCCTGTTCAACGAGATTGCGCGGCGTGCGGTGTCCGACCTCTACATGTTGATCACCGATACCACGCAAGGACCCTATCCCTACGCCGGCACTCCCTGGTTCAGCACGCCCTTCGGACGCGACGGCATCATCACGGCGCTCATGACTCTGTGGGCCGATCCCCGCATTGCGAAAGGTGTGCTGCGGTTTCTCGCGTCGACGCAGGCCACCTCCGTCGAACCGGAGCGCGACGCCGAGCCGGGGAAAATTCTGCACGAAATGCGTCACGGAGAAATGGCCAATCTCCGCGAGGTGCCGTTCGGCCGCTATTACGGCAGCGTGGATGCGACCCCCCTTTTCGTGCTCCTGCTGGGCGAATATTTTACCCGCACCGCCGACCTCGATACGGTGCAGGCGTTGTGGCCCAACGTACAGGCGGCGTTGACCTGGATCGATACCTATGGCGACCGCGACGGCGACGGTTTCGTCGAATACCACCGCCAGACCAAGGAGGGCCTGTCGAATCAGGGGTGGAAGGATTCGCAGGACGCGGTATTCCACCGCAACGGCCGGTATGCCGAAGGACCCATCGCTCTTTGCGAGGTACAGGCCTATGTCTACGGGGCGAAGCGGCACGCCTCGCTGCTCGCCGCGGCGCTCGGGGCTGAAGCGGAAGCGGGTCGGCTGCAGGCGCAGGCCGATGCGCTGCGCGAGAATTTCGAGTCGAAATTCTGGTGCGAGGAACTTTCCGTCTATGCCTTGGCCTTGGACGGCGCAAAGCAACCCTGCCGCGTGGTGTCGTCGAACTCGGGCCAGGTGCTGCTGACCGGTATTGCCGGCGCGGAACGGGCCGCGCGCGTCGCGCAAACGCTGCTGAGTCCTGCCTGCTTCAGCGGCTGGGGCATTCGCACTCTCGGTCTGTCGGAACCGCACTACAACCCGATGTCCTATCACAACGGCTCCGTGTGGCCGCACGACAACGGACTCATCGCACTGGGCTTGGCGCGCTACGGCCACGTCCGGCCGGCGGCGAACATTTTCAGCGCCATGTTCGACGCTGCCAGCTACATGGATCTGCGCCGCCTGCCGGAATTGTTTTGCGGCTTCCGCCGCCGGCAGCACAATGCGCCGACTCAGTATCCTGTGGCGTGTTCCCCCCAGGCCTGGGCGAGCGCCACGATGTTCGCTCTGCTGCAGGCGACGCTGGGACTGAAGCTCTCGGAGAGCAGCGGCGAGATTTCGTTCTACCGGCCGGTTCTGCCGGATTTCCTCGACCGCCTGCACCTTCGCAATTTGCGTTTGAGCAAGGCCTCCGTGGACGTGCTCCTGCAGCGCCACGGACCCGATGTGACCGTCACTCAGACCCGCCGCGACGGCGACGTCAGCGTGGTCATGCGCTACTGACGGTCTGCGGCCGGCTCTGCGGCTACCCGTCCTCATCGGCCTTCGGACGAGTCTCCGGCATCGCCGCCAGCACCAGTATGACGGCGGCGACGGCGACCGCGGAAAGGAAGAAGAATGCCGCACGCATGCTGAACTGATCCGCCAGCCAGCCGGCGGCCGACGTGCTCAGGGTGCCGCCGATGCCGATCGCGAATCCGACGAAGCCCAGCGACAAATTGAAGTGGCCGGAGCGCGCCGCGACGTCGCTGACGATCAGCGGCACCATGATGCCGAAACACGCGCCGCCGATTCCGTCGAGCGCCTGCACGGCCACCACGAGGGCGGGGTTGGTCGAGGTGGCGAACAGCAACCCGCGCAGCGGCAACATGCAGAAACCGATGATCAGCACGATTCTGCGGCCGCGCCGCTCGGCCAGCCGGCCCATGGCGGGCGAAGCGATCGCCACGATGATCTGCGGCAGGACGATGCAGGCGGCAATCAGCAGGCTGGGATTGCCGACCTTGGCGGTCATGGTGCCGCTCATCAGCATCAACATCGGTGCATTGGCGAATGTGAACAGCATTGCGCAGGCGCAAAAGATGAGCAGACGCCGGTCCGCCAATACCCGCAGGAATTGCGCCCGGCCCTGTCCCGGCTGCCGCGGGTGCGGCTGCATATCGCTGCCGGCGATCGCGACCCTGCGCAGCGGCAACAGTGCCGCCAGCGCGGGCAGCGTGAATGCTGCCGTCAAAAAGAACACGGCGCGCTCCGACACATACTGTCCGCAGGCACCCATCAACAAGGCGCCGACGCCGTTGCCGATGGCCGCGTAGCGTGCGTTGCGCCCGAGACGAAGGCCCATGCCGAAGCGCCCTGCGATGACCAGACTGATCGCCGCCGTTGCAGGTCCCAACGTGCAGCTGGAAATGCCGTGCAGAACTTCGGCGAGATAGACGAACAGCGGAATGGGATAAATCGCGAACATGAGCGCGCATGCGGTAAATGCCAGCACGCTGAACGCGGCGACCCGCGTCTTGTTCGGCATCGCATCCACCGCGGCGCCCGCCGGCACCTGGCTCGCCATCGCGGCAATCGTCCCGATGCTGAGCGCGAGACCGATCGAGGTCTGTGTCCAGCTCTGACTGCTGAGATACACGGCGATGAACGGCCCGAAGCCCGTTTGGATGTTGGCGACGAACAGATTGAACCAATCGAGACCGCGGCCCGCGGCAAGCGATCTCGTGCCAGGGGAGCGCGTGCCGGGAGATCCTGTGCCGGAGGATCCCTCAGGTTGTCGATTCGCCGGAGGGGGATACTCAGCCCGGAGCGCCATTCGCTCACTTCTTGCCTTCCGCCGCACTCTGTATTGGCGCCTCGACGGGCGTCTGCGCCGCCGCCGATGCCTGTGGCGCCATCAGTGCTTGCGGGTAAGCGGTGTTCTTGTATTCCGGTGCCGACTGCAGCTTCTTCCTGCTCACGGACAAAGTCAGAGCCTTGCCTTGGTCGTTGGGATCGAAGCGCAGCAGCGACCAATCGACGGCAATGCGGCGGTTGCCGACGCCCAGGAAGCCGCCGAACTCGATGACGGCAATACGCACTCGCCCGCCGGCATCCGCCAGCACATCGACCACGCGGCCCATATCCTCGCCCTTCGAGTCCTGCACCTTCTTGCCGAGGACGGTCACCACGGAATTGTCGAGCGCCTTGACTTCGGCATCCGGCGCCCCGGGTGCGGGGGGCGGGGCGGGGAGCAGAGGCGGCGGCTCAGGTGTAGGCTTGGGCCGGCGTTTCGGCGGCGGAGCTTCAGGAGGCAGTTCGGGCGGCACGGCCGGGGTCGCGATCGGCGCCTCGACTGCGCGATCAGGAGGCATTTCATCGTCCGACAGTGGCGGCGGTAAGCTTTCCGCGGCGGGCGCGGCCGGCTCCGCCTGGGGTGCCCGATCGGCAACGGGCGCGGTGTGGCAGGCCGACAGCGCCCACATGATCAAGAGCGATTGGGCGATCGGCCGCCGGCGTCCTGCCGCCGGGCGAGCCCGGGTCAAGGGCCCTGCTCCGCGCCGATGCGCAGCTGCCGTCCGTACATGCGGCTATACACGCCTTGGTTCTGCATCAACCCCCATGGGGCTCCGTCTTCGACGATGCGGCCGCGCTCGAGCACGACGATGCGGTCGAAGGCATCGAGCGTGGACAGCCGATGCGCGATGGCGATCACCGTCCGGCCCTTGAACAACCGCGACAGCGCCTCCTGGATCGATTGCTCGGACTCCGTATCGAGTGACGAGGTCGCTTCGTCGAGCACGACGATGGGGGCATCCATCAGGAAGGCGCGCGCGATCGCCAGGCGCTGGCGTTGACCGCCCGACAGCTTCATGCCGCGCTCGCCGACCACCGTGGCGAACCCCTGCGGCAGACGGTTGATGAACTCGGTGCAGCGCGCGGCTTCGACGGCGCGGAACACTTCCTCGTCGCTCGCATTGGGTCGGCCGTAGCGCAGATTCTCCAGCAGCGAGCGGTGAAACAGCGAAATATCCTGCTGTACCACGGCGATGGAAGCGCGCAGGCTCTCCTGCGTCACCTGCGCGATGTTCCGTCCGTCGATCAGCACCTCGCCGGAATCCGGATCGTACAGCCGCTGCAACAGCGCGATGAGGGTGGACTTGCCTGCGCCGGAGCGTCCCACCAGGCCCACCTTCTGTCCGGCCGGCACCTCGAGATCGAAGCCCTTGAGCACTTGCTGGCCGCTCGGATAGCTGAAGCCCACGTGCTTGAATTGGATGGTCCCGCCGAGCACCACCAGCGGCCGTGCTCCGGGGGCGTCCCGCATTTCGTGCGGCAATCCCAGCTCTTGCACGGCTTCACCCAGCTTGGCGAATTGCTGCACCATGTCGACCAATGCCATCGCAAGATCGCGCGATGCGTGCAGGACGGTGAACCCCAGCGTCGTGGTCAGCACCACGTCGCCGGTGGAAATCTCGCCGCGGCGCCACAGCTCCACCGACCAGGCCAGCACGCCGGCGGTGACGATGAATACGGACACCGCATGCACCAGGCGCAATCTCTCGAGCGACCGCAGGCTCGCCCGTTGCGCTTGCATCTCGTCCTGAATCTTCGAGCTCAGCCGATCCTGCTCGCGGCTCGCGGCGCCGAAGGCGCGCACCAGCCCGATATTGCTCACGACGTCGGCGAGATCGCCGCTCACATGCGCCGCATGGCCGGCAAAACTCTGGTGCAGATGGCGGCCCTGCGCCGCCAGCCGGCCGATGCTCATGCCGAGGAGCCCGACCACGGCGAGCAGCACGGCCGTGAGGTGCCAGTTGATCGTGCCGAGAATGGCGATGCTGCCGATGACCGCAGTCCCCGGCGGTATGGTGGTCCATGTCAGTGCGTTTTCGATGGTCCACGCCGCGTTTGCCGCGGCCGTGATTCGCCCGGCAAGCGCGCCCGGAAAGCGGTCGATGAAGTAGCGCGTACCCTGGCCGGACAGATGATTGAAGAGGTCGAGACGAATGTCGCCGCCGACCGCCACGAAGGCATGCGTCGACACCCAGCCGGCGAGCCGCCACAGAAGGTTATCCCCCGCGACCAGCGCGAGCAGCCACACAACCGCGCTCCACAATGTATAAGTCGCCGGGTGTTGGGTGCTCAGCACGTCCACCAGGTTCTTGACGGCGTACTGCGAGCCGACCGCGCACACCACGGCCGCGAGGACCGCACCCAGCACGATGGCATGACTGAAGATGCGGCGCCGGACATAGTGTGCGAGGAAGCGGATCGCTCCTTGGGATGCATATCGTGGCGCGGCATTCGGCATCGTCGTCTATTTACAGCCAATCGCTGCCACGGGCAGACCGGATAAAGGTGCCAGTCTCTGTCAGTGTCCGCTGACAATGTCGGGGCCGGCCTACAGGACCATGAGTGATCCTTGTACACGGCGCCGGTATTTTGAAACAATGGAGGCATGCACATCGGACCATCCACTGCGGTTCGGGCGATCGGATCCGCGCAGGTGCGAGCCTCCCGCCTCGACGTGCGCCTCGACACCAGTCTCGAATTGCTGTTGGAGCGCGCACCCGCCTCGCAGGTTCCCCGCGTTCTCGCGACCGTGGTGGCAACGGCCGGCTCGACCTACCGCAAGCCGGGCGCGCGCATGCTCATCATGGCCGACGGCAGCTACTTGGGACTGCTCAGCGGCGGCTGTCTGGAGGCGGATCTCAAGCTGCACGCGCAGCAGGTCTTGGACAGCGGCGTACCGCGCGCCGTAGAGTACGACATGCGCGGTCCCGACGACATCCTGTTCGGCATCGGAGCGGGTTGCGAGGGCGCGATGCGCGTGCTGCTCGAGCCGGCGGGTCCCGGGAGTCCGGCGGCGGCTGCGCTCGCGGCCGCCGGGCGCGCCACGCAGACGGGTCAACCCACCTCGCTGGTTTCGGTGCACGAATCCGCGGAAATCCCCCTCGGCACCCACGCAGCCGCGCCCCCGCTCCCCTCCGTGCTGCGCCACGCCGCTGCGCAATCCCTGGGCGAAGGTGCCTCGCGCACGCTGGACTGGGAAGAAGGCGGCCGCCGCGCGCGGGCATTTATACAATTCCTCGCACCGCCCCCGCATGTGCTGATCTGCGGGGCGGGTCCCGATGCGCAGCCGGTGGTGAGCGCGGCGCGCGGCCTGGGCTGGCGAGTATCGGTGGTCGATCATCGTCCCGCCTACGCGCTGGCGGCAAGCTTCCCCGGCGCAGACGTGAAGCTATGCGCTCCGCACTCGTTGCGCTCCGTCGTCGCCGTCGAGCGCTGCCATGCCGCGGTGGTGATGAGCCATCACCTGGCCTCCGATGCATCGTACTTGCGCGAGCTGGCTCACGCCGGCGTCCCAGCCTATGTGGGATTGCTGGGCCCCGAGGCGCGGCGCAACCGGCTCGCGCGAGAATTGGGACCCGCCGCCGAGGAGCTTGGATTCGCGGGGTCCGGTCGGCGCCGACATCGGAGCGGTGACGCCGGAAGGCATTGCGCTCGCCATCGTCAGTCAAATTCACGCGTGGCTGGCGGGGCGGAGCGGCGTGGAGCCGACGATGCTCGTTCAGCCGTCCATGCTCTAGGAGCCTGTCTGACTAATGATCGCCATCGCGAGGGCGGCCAGGGTGCGCGCAGCCATCGCGGTCCCTCGTCAAGAGGATGCCGGTTGGTGCTGGTTTGGCGTAGACTTCTTGTCATCGCGTCCTGGTATCTCCATAAGAATAACGACGGCCCAGACGCCGGGGATATGTATCGCATCAACTTCGCGTAAGCGGAGCAGGGAGACAGCCGTGTTCAAATTATTGACGCCTTTGAGTGTGGCCCTGGGCGCCGCGCTGCTGTGCGCATGCGGATCGAGCAGCCCGACTTCGACGGTCGCGCCTTCCACGGCGCACGGCACACTGGCGGTGAATCCGCCGTTTCGGATCGCCTCGCTGAACGCCGCGACCTTCCGGGCAGATCTCGCCGGAACCGGCAGCGGCGCACAACTTTTGCAGATCGCGGGCAACCCGAGCTGCGGCGTCGACTTCTACCATGTCAAGTTCTGGACGGCCGGCGGCGCGGGTGAAACCACCGAGTCGTCCGGCGCATTGATGGTGCCCACGGGTGCGGCGCCGGCCTGCTCCGGGCCGCGTCCCATCGTGCTATACGCGCACGGCACGAATACCGACAAGACACTCAACATTGCCGACGTCACCAACACCTCGAACGCCGAGGGCGCACTCATCGCCGCCATGTTCGCCGCGCAGGGCTACATCGTGGTGGCCCCGAACTACGCAGGCTACGACATCTCCACGCTGGGCTATCACCCTTATCTCAACGCGGAACAGCAGTCCGGGGAAATGATCGACATCCTGACGGCGGCGCGCACGGCCCTGCCCAAGACCTTCAGTTCCGCGACCAGCGACAGCGGTAAGTTATTCGTCACCGGCTACTCCCAGGGAGGGCATGTGGCCATGGCGACGCAGCGTGCGCTGCAAGCCGTGGGCGCGACGGTCACCGGGGTCGCCGGCATGTCCGGGCCCTATGCGTTGGAGGCCTTCGGCGACGCCCTCTTTTTCGGCAACGTCGACCTGGGCTCCACCGTGTTCGCGCCGCTGGTCGCCACCAGCTATCAGAAAGCCTATGGGAACATCTATGCCACACCCGGTGATCTGTACTCCGCGACCTACGTGAACGGGATCGAAACGTTGCTGCCGAGCGCGACTCCTCTCAACACGATTTTTTCGACCGGCTTGCTGCCTGAGACCGCGCTGTTCGACAGCACCACCCCGGTGGTGACCGTGCCCGGCAATGCCGTGCTGTCCGCGACACTGACGGCGCTTCTGATGGTGCCGGGTAGTCCCGGCTATCCGCTGCCTGCGACTCCGCAGACTCCATTGTTCGCGGCCGGTTTCGGCTCGCCCTATCTGATCAACAATTCGTATCGCGTGAGCTACGCGCTCGACGCGGCGTCGAATCCGGACGGCGCCGTGCCCGCGCCGCGCGCCGGCGTGCCGCTGGCGGCCACGGCGCCGGTGCAGCCGCTGCGCCTGGCGTTTTACAAGAATGACTTGCGCAACGCTGCCTGGGCCCCGACTTCCCCCACTCTACTGTGCGGCGGCGATGCCGATCCCACCGTGTTCTACTCCGTGAACACGGGGACCATGGCGGCCTTCTGGAGTCCGCTGGTGCAGGCCGGCCTCATCACGGTGCTGGATGTGAACGGCACCCCCGGCGGCCCGTTTGCGGCATTGCAAACCGGGTTTCAAGCCAGCCAAGCGGCGGAACTGGCCTTCTACGAATCGGCGGCCGGCGGCGGTCTGACGCCGGCTCAGGCACAGCAACTCCTGGTACAGGGCTATCACGGAGCCGTGGCGCCCTTCTGCGTGGCTGCCGCGCGTGCCTTCTTCAGCCAACTCTAAGGGAACCGGCCATGACCACTCTCACAGTTCGAATGCTGTCCGCCGCTCTCGCCACGTTGGCTACGAGCGCCTATTGTGCTGCGCCGGCGCTGGCCGACGACGTTCCCAGCAACAGCGCGCGCATCGGCCTTTACTCGGTGTTCTTCCACGTGAAGGCAGACGATCTTTCAGGTCCCTACGTGCCCCCCGGCGCGAACATCGACGCCCAGAACGTGAATACGCTGTATCTGGGCTACGTGAGGCGGCTGTCCCCGCACTTCGATGCGGAACTGGCAGTCGGCTACCCGCCGCTGCAGAAGACCGAGGGTAAGGGACCCGCCACGCTGGGTTCGGTACCTTACAATGGACAAATCATCGCTACGGCCCGTTGGCTGGCGCCGACCCTGCTGTTCGAATACAAGTTCTTCGATGAGAATTCCAAGCTGCGTCCTTACATCGGCGCCGGCGTCAATTACACGGCCTTCTACGATCGGGACTCGACCGCCCAGGGCAATGCCGCGAGCGGAGGCCCCACCAGGCTTTCGCTGACCTCGTCGGTGGGACCGGCCGGGACGGCGGGCCTCGCGTACAACATCGGCGGCCATTGGAATGTGTACGCCTCCTATTCGATCTCCCAGGTGAAGACCAAGCTCAACGCCGATACCGCGGGTGTCACCCGTACCACTCACATCAGTTTCGGGCCTCAGGTGTTCATCGCGTCCGTGGGTTATTCCTTCTAGCCGCGTGCGGTAGGTTACGCAACCAGATCGGCGCCGCCGGACGCGCCCCACGCCGGAGTCCATCCGGAAAGGCGCAACACGCCGCCTTTCCGGGGGTTCTCCCTTAGATCTGGCTGTAGTACTTGTAATCCAAGCTTCCCACGTTGCGAACACCCAGAGCCGCGCTAACCGCAATAAATAACTTCTTCATAGAAACCCCTGATTTGTAAGTATGTTAAATGCAATAAGACAAATGCGAGATAACATATAACATTTACATAAGGGTTGTTCCAGCCAGGGGTTCCCCGCATTCTTGATTTAGCGCCGAGACCGGAGGATCAAGCGATAAGGCGGCGGGGCCAGCGCCGCCGCGGGCGTGGTCCGCGTGTCGCGCGAGGTAACCGACAGCAGGTTCTCGCGGGTGATGGCAGCCACCATCCTACTGATCAGCTGGATCGACAAATCCGCTGCGACACACTGGTGGGGCCCGTACCCGAAAGGGATGAATGCCGGATTGTGCCGGCTCTCCGCGGCCGCCCAGCGCTCCGGACGAAATTCCGTGGGGTCGCTCCAATACTCCGGATTTCGATGCACCAAGTACGGGCACGCGACGATCTTGTGGGCCGCGCCCACGCTGACGCCCGACAGTTGATGGTCCTTGGCCGGCCGCCTTGCCAGCCTCCAGGCCACCGGCCACAAACGCAAGGCTTCCTGCACCACCCATTCGGGCGGCACCTCGTGAGCCGGGTGAGTTCCCAACAGGTAGATTGACCACCCCAAGACGAACCCGATCGAGCCGGCGACGGAAAAAACGAAGGACATGAACACTTCCGCCGATTCAGCGCTGTCTTGGCCCTGAACCGACGCGCGCGCCACCACGTCGAGCAGGTCGAGCGGCTGGGGACGCATCGCCCCCGCCCGACGCGCCTCTATCGCCTCCGAGAGGAGCAGGGTCACGCGAAATTGCAGAATTCGCCGCTGCCAGGCGGATCGGCGCAGGCGCGACTTTTCCAGTATGAGACGCTCGACGATGTCGTCGAGCAGCCGCAGCAGTTTGGGCGGGCTGTCGGGTGCGAGCAACAGGGGCCGCAAATAGCGATAGACCAGTCGATTACCGGTATCCGGCCATTCGCTCACCTCAGGCAGGTTCACCTTGATCAAGGAGTTCAGGGCTTCGCCGCCGTGTCCCTCCAGGAAGCTCCGAAGCAGCGCGCGCGACTCGCGCCGGATGTTCAGCTGCGCTTCGCGGGGGCCGAACAACCCGATGCGCGTCGTGAAGAAATCCGAGTCCTCCTCGTACAGCTTGCCCTGATTGATCAGGACGGCCCGTGCCGCAATCGGGTCACCGATGCAGAACTCCTTCGCGCCGGTCTGAACCATCCCGCCGGACGACGGGAATTCGCGATCGAGAAATTCCAACGGGTTTTGATGAAAACCATCCGGCAACGGCACCTCGGCCGCTGCTCTTCCTCTGAACGGGTTCTTCAACGAAATTCTCCCCTCGTGAATGGGGAGAGAATAGCAAGGGTTGAGCGCGTTTAAGCGGCGGCGCCCAGAATCTCGCCCAGCTGAACTCTGCGGTCGGTCGTAGCGGAGTCGAACTCGGCGCTGATTCTCGTCAATTCCCTTTCATCGCGGGCGCGCACCACCTTGATGAGACAGGCGCGGTCCCGGCCCCGGTGTTTGGCCACGTACAGCGCCTTGTCGACCAGGCTGATCGCGCTGTCGAGCGAGATGTCGGTCGCTACGCCCGCCATCGGGAAGCACGCGTAGCCGATGGAAATCGTGCAATGGATCTTGTGTCCATTCCACATCACGGGCTCACGGCGCACCGCCTGCAACAACCGCGCGGCGGTCAAATCCGCCTGAGCCGGCGTCATCGGACCGAGCACGGCCAGGAACTCCTCCCCGCCCCAGCGGACGAGTTTGTCCGTCTCGCGCAGCGCCGCGGAGAGCCGCTGGCTCATCGCCGCCAGCACCGCATCGCCCGCCGGGTGCCCATGGGTATCGTTGATGCGCTTGAAGTGATCGAGATCCGCCAACAGGACGCAGCCGCCGACCGGGCGGCCGCCGTCGACCGCGAGCACCCGCTCGTTGAAATAGCGGCGGTTCGGCAGCCCCGTCAGGGGGTCATGCTCGCTGCTGAAGCGCAGCAGTTCGTTGGCCTTGCTCACGCGGGCGAATGCCCAGGCGAGTGCCGCGCAGATCAATGCGATGAACAGCGCGCCCGCAAGAATCAATTGCTGACGCAGGCGCTGGCCGCGCATTTCGGAAACCTTGAGCGAATTGTCGCGCCGCAGGAGTTCGAGTTCGCGAGCCTTGCGCTCATCGTCGAACTGCGCGGAGAGCTCCAGGAACGCGCGCTGCCGCG
>WNFQ01000863.1_pt1 | contig 20920 bp, 15 predicted proteins | sample 5400171 | NCBI WGS metagenome assembly WNFQ01 (sample SAMN13153356, study PRJNA577476) | soil metagenome | isolation source: 20 cm soil under Madrone tree | place: USA:California | collected 2016-06-14 | reverse complement strand
ACAGGATATCGGTTGATTATTTAAGACCCGTTAAATTTATGGCGCAATAGTCTAAGGGCTGCTACGTTGTTACAACGGTCATTAAAAGATAGCGACTACCAGGCTCACTTTACAGCTGCATTCAATCTATTACTTCCTTCAATTTCACTTAATAATCATTTGGGACCTTGTTCCATGTTCTCGGCTGTTTCCGTCTTGACTATTCAACTTATCATGAATAGTCTGAATATCTATTATCAATTTATGTTATTCCGAGTTTCATTTCCATTGGTAAGATTTTCGAGATCCCCTCAACCTAAACTTTTAATAATAAAAATTATTATTAGTTGGGAATTACCGTGCTGTACCTCCATAAATTTATTCATAGATGTCATACTTAAATATGTTTCGTAGAAAACCAGCTATCACCAGTTCAGATTGGCATTTCACCACTTTCCAAAACTCTTCGGAGAATTTTGCAACATTCAACCGTTCGATCCATTATAATCTGGTCTTGGAAAGATCAACTGGCTTCGGGTCTAATAATAGTAACTATCCCATAATTATTCTTTTGTAAATAAATCACTTATTTCATAATTAATTTAATATTTATTTATAAGGAATTTATTCTATTTTTTTTTTTAAATATTTTAAAATTTATAATTTTATTATACAAATAATTTAGTCGCTTTCGCTAAGGCTAATTAACCTTGCTACTATTATTAACTTACTGACCCATTATGCAAAAGGTACGTTGTCATTTTTATTTATTTTAAACTTCAACTGCTTATAGAATTACTAATTCAAGACTATTTCATTTCGTTATACAACGAACTATTTCAACTTTTCCTTTACAGTACTTTTCACTATCGCTAAATTTATTATACTTAGCCTTAGAGGATGGTTCCCCTATATTCCAACAAGTTTTCTCTCATTGTACTTATTTTTAAAAAAATGTTTATATTTTACAGGACTGAATACCTTCTTTGGTAATTATTTAATTAAAAATAATAATTATAAATTATAATTAAATTATAATTAATGATATTCCAACTTCATTCTTTATAATTAATATTTTATTATTTCAAATATTATTATTTTTTAGGCTAATCCAATTTCACTCACCATTACTTTTGGAGTCTCGGTTGATTTCCTTTCCTTTCCTTAATACAATGTTTTGCTTCAGGAAGTATTAATATTGTAGGTTTCCCTTAGGATCGCCACAATTTGCTTACTTTTAATATAAATATTCTTAAGTTTGTGGCTTTTGGTTTGCACCTCCTTTTTAATAAATTTGCTAGTTATCCTTAATAATTCCTTTAAATTACTTTGATGTTTGTACTAAATTATCATCTATACTTTTAGTGCTTTAATTTAATTTAAAACTATCTATTTAATTAAAAATAATAAACCAATAAACTATAAATTTAATGTAAAGAATTATAAAATAATATAAATGAATTGTTTATTAAAAAATAATAGTAATATATTTTAATAGCTGAAAAAAGGAATTGAACCTTTGTTTTACCATCATGAATAGTAAGTTTTAACCATTTAAACTATTTCAGCTTAATTATTTTGATTAATTTAATTAAACAATTAATTTATTTTTTATTTTTTTTATTTATTTTAACCATTAATGAGTTAGAAGGAAAATATATCTGTTAGACTAATTTAGTTTTATTATTTTTAATAAAAATATTACTGAGGTCATCTAAATATTCATAAGTCTAGTATAAGAATTAAAGATTTCACATTAAACAAAATAAACTAATTAAATATTAAATTAACTTATTAATAGTTAATTAATATTTATGGTAACTTAATTTCAAAAAGTATTTGATATAATTATATTTATTTTTAAATGAATATTTGTCTGTTTTTTTATCTGTTCGATTCTTCTATCTTTATACTATTTCTTAAATTAAACTTAAATTTAAATTCAAGTTTGTCCAAAAACTTAGTACCTTAACTTCCAATCTAATATAAATTTTATATTAATTTTTACAGGTTAAAATATCTTAACTCATTCTTATTTAAAATCATTATAATTAAATAAACTAATTAAGGGTAAAATCAGAGATTTGAACTCTGAACAGCGTCGCCACAAGACGTTATTTTGCCAATTAAACTAATTCTACCTTATTTATCATAAAATTTGTATTTATATTAATATAATTTATATTCTATTAATTAAATTATTAATTAACTTAATTATATTAAATTATTTTTGTTATTTAAAATATTTTAAATTGATTCATTTATTATTTTTTATTTGTATAGATTTGTATTTGTGCATCCTTTTATACGTATTAATTTAATAAATATAAATTATACGAAATAAAAAGGGGGATTAAATAAAAAATGAATTAAATAAAATTAAATATTTAATTTTTATCTGTAGCTAAATCCATTAAAGTATTTTCTGCCATACCAATAATAGGAACTATTATTAAGAATCAAGAAAAATAAAATGCTGTAGCAAATTGTCCTATTTCTACGAAAGGACTTTCAGGATGTTGAGATCCAATTCACATTAATATTACAAAATTAACAATAAAGAATCATAAAGCTAATTTCATAGCGGGTCTAAATTGACTACCTCTAATTCTAGATAAATCAGTTAAAGGTAATATTAATAAAATTAATAATGAACCAAACATAGCTATTACTCCTAATAATTTATTAGGTATAGATCTTAATATAGCATAAAATGGTAATAGATATCATTCAGGAACGATAGAAGGAGGTGTACTCATAGGATTAGCTGGAATATAATTATCACTATGTCCTAATAAATTAGGATAGAAGAAAACTATTACAGATAAAGCTAAAAAAAATGCAAAGATAGTTACAAGATCTTTAAATGTAAAATAAGGATGCATTGCATATCTATCTCCATTAGAAGATATACCATTAGGATTATTTGATCCATGTGTGTGAAGAGCCATTAAATGAGCTACGACTAAAGCAGCTAATAAAAATGGTAATAAGAAATGAAGAGAGAAAAATCTATTAAGTGTAGCATTGCTTACACTAAATCCTCCTCAAATTAATTCTACTAAATCTTGCCCAAAAAAGGGAACTGCTGATAATAAATTAGTAATTACTGTAGCACCTCATAAACTCATTTGACCATAAGGTAACACATATCCTAAAAAAGCTATAGCCATCATTAATATTAAAATTATTACTCCTATAGTTCATACTAAAATTCTAGGTGATTTATAAGAACTATAATATAATCCTCTAGCTATATGAGCATAAACAAAAATAAAGAAGAATGAAGCTACATTGGCATGTGTATATCTTAAAATTCAACCAGCATTAACATCTCTCATAATATGTTCTACACTATTAAATGCAAAATCTACATGAGGTTGATAATGCATTGCTAAAAATACTCCTGTTAATATTTGTATCACTAAACAAGTTCCTAATAAAGATCCAAAATTTCATAAATAAGAAATATTAGCTGGTTGAGGTGAATCTACAATATAAGAATTTAATAATCTTAATAAAACATTAGTTTTTAATAATCTCATTTATATTTACATTTTAAATTTTTAATTAATAATCTTTTTTATATTTATATATTTTTATTCTTTAAATTTTATAAATATTATGATAAACAAAAATATAATCTATATTGTTTTGAAATAGTATAAAGTATTAATTATGGTATTTGACCCTATTTTAATAAATAGTTAATAGAAGTATCTTAAATAGTTATTAAAATTTTTATTTTTTTAATTTATTTAAGATAATTATTAAAAAAATTTTTGTAGTTAATTTTGTAGTTAATCATTTTATGATACATTTTATATAAAAATAAATAATTCATTTATTAATATTTAATAAAATAATAAAATTTATATTTTAACTATTCACTTGATAATAATATTATTATAATTATTAAACATTTGTTTAATATTTTATTATAAATTATTATCTTAATATTCTGACAATGTAATTAGTTTATTGATTCTTTAAGATAAATCTAATTTAAGCCCAAGAAGAATCGAACTTCTATAAATTTCTCATCAAGAAATCATTTTACCATTAAATTATAGGCTTTCAATAATTGAAAAGAAAATTGTATTAAGTTTATGTATATTAATTAGTATAAATTAACATATAATTTTCTTTACTAATACTTTTATGTATAATGGGTAAAGTTTATTTAATTATAAATAAAATAGAAAATACAATTAATAAGATTAAACATGTTAGAAAAAAAACTAGTTGTCTTATTTTCATCAGAAATTGATATACAATAAGGAATTAATATTCTATTTTAATAGTTTATTGTATTTCTATTTTTGATGGATTAACTAAAAAAACTTTTTGATTAAACGATTATAAAAATCCTGAAGAATTAATAATCACAGCTTTAAATTCAATTATGATAAGAAAATATAATAGAACTAATGTTTATATTCATAACTTAGCTAAATATAATATTCATATTAAAATATTTAATAAAAATAGCAAGTATACAACCTGTAATTCATAATGGAAGAATAATTTCTTTAACTGTGAATTATGGTGAAAATAATGAATATCAAATTGAATTTAGAGATAGTATGTTAATTTTACCTAAATCTCTAAGAGATTTATGTGGAGCATTTAAAGTAGTAACTGTTAAATCTATTTTCCCATTTTTATTTGTTAATGAAAGTAATTTAAATTATATTGGAGAAGTTACCGAATTAAAAGATTTTATAGATATTTCTAAAAATGATTATAGTGAATATGAATCTAAATTTAATAATAATTGAAATCTTAAAAATGAATCTATTAAATATTGTAATATTGACTGTATTAGTCTTTATCAAATAATTTATAAATTTAATGAAATGATATTCAATTTATTTTCTGTTAATATTCATAAATATCCTACTTTACCATCATTAGCATTAGGTATTTTCAGAACTAATTTTATGAAAGATAAAAATATTCCTAAATTATCAGGAAAAATTGCTAAAGATATTAGAAATGGATATACTGGTGGAAGTTGTGACATGTATATTCCTAAATTTGATAATATAAATAATCCCGAAATTAAAATGAAATGTTTTGATGTAAATGCTTTATATCCATCTCAAATGCATTCTCAAATGATGCCGGTAGGAACTCCTAAATATTTTGAAGGAGATATTAGAAAAATTGATCCTAGTGCATTTGGATTCTTTTATTGTGAGATAGTAGCACCAGATGATATTAAACATCCAATAATTCAAACTCATGTAAAAACTAATAATGGAACTAGAACTATAGCACCACTTGGAAATTGAGAAGATATGATCTTTTCAGAAGAAATGGATAATGCTTTAAATTATGGGTATACTTTTCAAATTCTTTGAGGGTATACATTTGAAAAAGAAAATGTTTTCAAAGATTATGTAGAATTTCTTTATAATTTAAGATTGAATTATCCTAAATCAGATCCAATGAACTTTATAGCTAAAATTCTATTAAATAGTTTATATGGAAGATTTGGAATGGATGATAATTTATCAGAAATAATGGTAATAGACAAAGATTATTATTCAGATTTTGAAAATAAATTCTTTGATAATATTGAAAAATTAACTGATATAGGAGAATATTTTTTAATAGAATGAAAATTTGATAATAACGATCAAAATGAAAAAACTCATAATATAAATATAAGTATTGCAGCAGCAATTACTGCTTATTCTAGAATTCATATGAGTCAATTTAAAAATAATCCTAAAATTAATCTTTATTATACGGATACAGATAGTATTTATACTGATTCTGATATAGATCCGAACTTTTTAAATGATAAAGTTTTAGGAAAATTAAAATTAGAAAACATTTGTGATAAAGCTATATTCTTATCTCCTAAAGTATATTGTTTAGAAACAATTGATAATGAATTTATTTATAAAGTTAAAGGATTAAAACATGAAATTGAAATGACAATGAATGATTTTAAAAATTTACTAAGTAAAGACGTATCTATTGAAAAATCACAAGAAAAATGATTTAGAAAAGTTTCTGAAGGAAAAATTAAATTTCTTCTAGAAGATTATAGTATATAGTAAGACACGAAACTAAAGACTTTCAGAGAGAAATGCCTTTGAATAATTATTCGAGTATCCTCCTTAATCAAATGAATTTCGAGAAAAAAATAAAAAATATGCGAAAATTTTTACCCAGTTTTATAAAACTTGCTAAAAAAAACGACCTTAAAAATTCGTGTTTGAAAATTACTACACAAAATTATATATAAAATCTGTAATGTTTTCTATAATAATTATTAGAAGCTAGAAGAATCGAACTTCAGTTACAAATCCCGGATAGATCTATAGTTAATACCATTTAACTTTAACTCCTGTAAATTCATTTCATAAATTTCATTAAATAATAGGGGGTAAAATTTATTAAAATATTAATAATATAAATATTGAAAAGTTAATTTAAAAATAAAGAAAATTATCCAAATTTAAATAAATTAACTATTAGCTTGATCAACTCAAGCTAAATAATCTTGTACTGATACAGCTTCAACAACTATTGGCATAAAGCCATGTCATACTCCACAAATTTCACTACATTGACCATAGAATGTACCAGTTCTTTCAGCTATTATAGATGATTGATTTAATCTACCTGGTACAGCATCTACTTTCAGTCCTAAAGAAGGTACAGCGAAAGAATGTATAACATCAGCTCCAGTTATTATTAATCTAATATGACAATCCACAGGTATAATTACTTTATTATCAACATCTAATAATCTAAATTGACCTAATTCTAAATCAGATTCAGGAATCATATATGAATCAAATTCTATAGATTCACCACTTTCAGTCACATAATCAGAATATTCATAACTTCAATATCATTGATGACCTACTACTTTTATTGTTATTGTAGGTGATATTACTTCATCTAATAAATATAATAATCTAAAACTTGGGAAAGCTATAGCTATTAATATTAAAGCTGGTGTGATTGTTCATATTAATTCAATTAATGTTCCATGATTTAAATATTTATGAATTATAGGTGAATTTTTAATATTAAAATAATATATTGATGAACCTAAAACTCAAAATACTCCAACACAAATAACTATTAAATAAAAAAATATAGTATTATGTAGTTCTACTATCCCAGTAAAACCTGGAGCAGCACTGTCTTGAAACCCTATTTGTCATGGTTGAGGAGCATCATTGTATATAGTATTAAATATTGATAGTGTTTTAAACATTTTGGGTTATTATTTTTATTCTTGTCTCTCTTAGGTTTACTAATAAACTTTGTAGTTCAATTAATATTAATTTTATTATAATATATAGCTTATTAGTATTAATATTCTAGGAAATATTATATTCAATATTTAAAAAATATATAAATTATCTCTCTAAAGTATCCTAAGATTCACCTTATTCAATTATTTCATATATTTAAATAAATTATGAAAAATATTCAAATATTAAAATCTTAACTATATAATATCTATATAGTATACTTTTATATTTATAAATTGAATAATGATTTTAAGGGGGTAAATTTTATTAATTTAAACCTAATTTAGTTATAAACTAAAAAGTTATTATTTATTACTTAATTTAGTAATATACATTCTTATAACTTGTTGGAAAGTAAATAATGGTAATACATATTTAGAAAATATATAAATTAAAGAAAGTAAAGTTAAAAATGAAAATGAAAATTGATTAACAAAATAAAATGGTATTAATTGAGGCATAAAAATATAATTAAAAATATAAGGATCTCAAATAAACAAATTTGTTTATTATTAGAGAACTGTCTCTGCATTATATGCAATTTAATTTATTAAATGAATAAATTTTAAATGAGACATTGATTGAATTTATATGAATAAATTATGTTATCTGATTAATTTGGTTAATGAAATAATATAATTTAAGAAATTTAAATTTAAATTTTAAGATAAGGGGGTAAATTTTATTAAAATATTAATAATATAAATATATTTAATTAATGTTTAGAAGGAGATAAAACTATAATTAAAGCAGCTATATAAATAATAAATAATCTTATTTCATTTAATAAAGAAGTATCTATTAAAATAGGAGCAAAAATTAAGAAAATTAAAGAAAGTAAAGATAAAGTAATATAAATAGAATATGTAGTAATAACTCCAGTATCTAACTTACTAATATTTTTACCTGTGTTAGTTAAAGTTTTAGATAAACCATAAGGTCCTACCATTTCTATAATACCTCTATCTAAAACTTTAGAAATAGTATAACCTAATTCTAATCCTTTATTTATTATATAATTATTATAAATTATATCAAAGTAATATTTACCATTTAAGAAGGTATATATTTTTTGTCCTATTAAATTATCAGTTAAATCAATAATAAATGTTGGACTTTTATGATATAAAAAAAGTGCTAAACTAGCACCCAATAATGATAATAAAGCAGGTAATAATTTTATTATTAAAGGTAAACTAAATTCAGCTTCAATTAAAGAAATATTATTAGGTTTAATAAATATTGCATTACTGAAAAAATCACTAGCCATACCTACAAATAAATCAGAAAAGATAAATCCAAAAAATATACTAAATAAAGCTAATAAAAATAATGGAATAATTACTTTATTATTAGCTTCATGAGAATTTAAATAAGATTGTTTGGGTCCATTTGGTACAGTTAAGAAAACTAAACAAATTAGTCTAAATGAATAAAATGCAGTTAAACCAGCTGTAATACTTCCTAAGATGAAAGCATATGTACCACTAAAACTATATTGACCATAAGCTAATTCTATTATTAAATCTTTACTATAAAATCCTGTTAATCATGGAGTAGCTAATAATGATAATGATCCTACTAACATTGTTGTATAAGTAAATGGTAAAAATCTTATTAAACCTCCTATTCTTCTTATATCTTGTTGATCTGAAAAACTATGGATTACAGCTCCAGCACCTAAAAATAATAAAGCTTTAAAGAAAGCATGATTTATTACATGCATTAAAGCTACATTATATTGACTTAAACCTACAGCCATTACCATATATCCTAATTGACTTATAGTTGAAAAAGCAATTATTCTTTTTAAATCATTTTGAACTAAACCACAAGTAGCTGCAAAGAAAGCAGTTGTAGCTCCAGTTAAAGTAATAATTAATAAAGCTGTACTACTATATTCTAATAAAGGTGATGATCGTAATAATAAATATAATCCAGCAGTAACTAAAGTAGCTGCATGAATTAAAGCTGATACAGGTGTTGGCATCTATTGTTAACAGTCAATTTCTAGACTGATCGGACTATATCTTCATCCTTTAATTGATATTTAAAGGAGCTTCACGTGTAGTCTCTGAGGATCCTACTTAAAATAAAAATTTATTATTAAATAAAAATAAAATAAAATGAAATAAAAAAATAAAATAAAGAACGTATTGTAAACTTACTAGACAAGACTTAAATATCTTGTTTTTCTTGCTTACTCTTTTAATACCGAAAATTAGGTAAAAAAAGGGGGTAAAATAGAGTAAATTAATTAATTAAAAAGAATTTATCAAATTTCAAAATTATCTATAGCAACAATGATCCACTGGTTAACATAAATTGAACATAATTCAGCATCTGTAAAAAAAGTGATTATTTCCATTAAATCTTCGTCAGTTAGATTCTTTGCAGCAATTTGTTTACTATATAGGCTATGTAACTCAAATAATTTTAATTCTTGAATTGAACATACATCTAAATCTACAAATGGCAAGTAATATATTTCCAATTGTTCTGCTACATTTTCAGTATCAGTATCAGAGGAACTGTCACTGTCAAATACAGTATCATGATCAGTTTCACTATCTGTATTTAAATCACTGTCAGTTAAATTTGGGTCTATTTTGGCTTGTGATATAGCTCCCATGTTCTCAGCTCTTAAAGCTTCCATATTTTTAGATGATATGGCTTTAAAATTACTTTTTAGAAAATAATAGGAAGAAAAGCCAATGATAAGTCCACAAGCGATTAGTAAACCATAATCGCTTAAATAATTATTGATTATTAAGTTTGTATGCATTATATTTTGTTTGTTTGTTTTTATAAACACTAAAGTTTTATTATTAATTATAATCGTATATGATTTTTTAATCATTAATTATCTAAAAAAAATATAGATATTTTTAGTTACTTAGAATCTTTTTAATGTGTGTAAAACACTATTATCTCTTTTATTTTTTGTTTTTTGTTTTATATATTATTAATTTTATTAATTTTATTAATTTTATTAATTTTATTATGAAAATATATCCTTTTTAGATTCAAATTTTTTTAAATAAAATTTCATGGTTAAATGATTGAGAAAATTAAAGATTTATCTCCTGATGTAAAATTAACATTGAAAGATTTTAACAATTTATTATTGAAAGAAGGTCTAATTAAATTTTTTTAAAACTAAACGAGTTAAATTTTTAAGAAAAGAACATATTTTTCTGTTAGAACCATAAAATTCTAAAGATTAAAAATAAATTAGTTTATAAAATTTGAATCTAAATTAGTGATAACAATTGCTTATATCATTAATGATGACAAATAAATTATTCACTTTTAGCCCTTATATATACTTATACTGTGGTTAAATTGATTTGAATTGTATGAAGTAAAATTTTAAACTATTCTAACTAAAGTATAAAAAGATAAGGGGATAATATTTTTTTTTAATTTTCGTTCTATTTAAATTTTCTTAATTATTTTATTTTTATTTTTATTTATTTTTATTTTGTTGGTTTCCTGCTGATTGCCCATTGTATTATCTTTAAAATTTTAACTATCCTAATTATGATGAGTATTTAAAGCTTTAGGGTGTTCCAGCATATAGTGAAGTTTAAGGAAGGCCCTATTCAAAACCTTCCATACTTCCAGGTAATCAAGAATGTAAAGGTATTTGAGCTGATTTAGCCATAGCTCCAGTTAATAATAATATTCCTATAATAGTTAAAGCTGTTTCATTCATAAATGGTACTATACTAAATATTGTAGCATAATCTAAGGATCCAAATAAAGCAATTAATGCAAAATATCCTATACTTAAACCCATATCTCCTACTCTATTCATAGTTAAAGCTAATATGGCTGCTTTATTTGCTTGTATTCTAGTAAATCAGAAATTAATTAGTAAATAAGAAACAATTCCAATCAAATCTTAAAAATAAAGAAATTATTTTATAATTTATTAAAATAAAATAATAGCTTCCTCTTTATCTCCCTGTACATTATCACCTGACAGGATTTATATAATGCCCTAGTATTTATTATAATTAAAATAAAAAAGAAAATTTTAAAAATGATTCAAATTTTAATTAATAATGAGACACAAAACATTAAAAATTTTTAATAAATTTAAAAAGGTAAATATAAACAAAACTAAAAAAAATCTATTTTAGATTATTAATTTAGTGTTATTTACTCTTTTATAGCATGAAAGGAGATTTTCCTTATAATTAAAAAAACAATAGTAGGAAAAATCTCCCCAAACACACGTTTTCCATACTTTAATATTTTTGTTTGTTTAATATACATTTCAATTTCACTTTTTAAAAATTAAAAAACTTGAAAATTTCCCTTCTCTCTCAAATTTGAAAACTGAGTGACTTTCTTAAGAGTTAGTCAGACTTGAACTTAAAAATAAAAATTTAATAGATTTTCTTTTAAACCAATCCACTTCTAAACTTCAATAAATATCTTTAAGAATATACTTATATTTAAATAAAGGGGATATTTATCATTAAATTTCAAACAAGTATTAAATGATTTTTAATAAGTAAGAAGTTAAACAGAACTAAAATCAAATTTAGTTTCTGAATTTATAAATATAAGCATATTTATTTATTTATCTTGATTTTCTCTTAGAAGTGGCCTTATCAGCCAAAGCTCTTCTATGTTTAAGAAAAGCAATACCTCATAATTTTAAAGCTTTTCTATTTCTAATCAAAGCAATACTTAATAATTTTAAAGCTCTTCTATATTTGAACCAAACAAAAGCTAAAAATAGAAACATACTTAGGCAAAACCCATAGAATAATCAATCATAAGTTCATATAAATTTAAGCAACATAAATAACATTGTTAAAAATCTAAATACTCTCAACACTCTAAAGTATTTTTCGTATTGTTTAATAAATTTAAATTGTTTTTTTAGAGCATTAATACATAGATTCAAACATATAATAATTACTCCATAATTTATGTATGAACTAACAAAGAAATATATCAACAGATGAGCAGAACCTAAAAATACCGTGAAAATTACTAAATCGTAAGTTAATCATTTTCTGTTTAATATGTAGTATAAAAATTTCATTATTTTTTATTATTTTATTCTCTCTTAGGTTTACTAATAAACTTTGTAGTTCAATTAATATTATAAATTTTTATAATATATAGCTTATTAGTATTAATATTCTAGGAAATAAAATATATTTGTATATAGTATATATAAATTATCTCTCTAAAGTATCCTAAGATTCACCTTATTCAATTATTTCATATATTTAAATTATTTTTCAATATTTAAATATTAAAATCTTCCTCCTAATATCCACTATCGAAGTTTACTAAATTCTGAATTAATTTTAAGATAGAATATCCTAAAACTAAGTGGATTCATTAAATTTAGTGTGTTGTCTTACAACTCTTTTAAAGCAATTAAAACCAAATTTAAAACTATCTATTAAACATTTTCTATTACTTAGATTTTTAATCTTAAAAATTTACTAATATGATTATTAACATCTATAATTTAAAAATAAATTAATGATAGAGTTAAAAGGTCTAATAAGACAAATAATAAGTTTATAGAAGAAACTATTCTTCATTAAACCTTGTTTTTTTATTTAATTTTATTTAATTTAATTTAACCATATAAAACCAACATTAAAAAAAGGGGGGTAAAGAATAAAATAAGTCTATTGAACAAATTAAAATTTGTACTCTTTATTTAAAAAACCTTTTTAAATTAAATGTTTTGTGTCTCATTATTAATTTTATAAATTATAATAAATAAAGATTCTGACTATGCATTGAGCACCATTTCAGGCACCCGTTATTGATCTAGTCGATCGCGATCAAAATTGTAACCGACGATCTATTAATGAAGCTAATTCATTTGATCGTTTTCAATAACGTCGCAAGATAACGTAATTAGTAAATAAATACTAATTTCTTATTATTCTTCAATTTAATTTTCTAATAATTGACCGTTTTCTTACTATGGTAATAATAATTTTAACTATTCTTAAATTCCTAATTTATAATACAGTGAAGGTAATAAATAAGGTTTAATAATACAACTAAATAATTCCATAGAATTAGTGTGAATATATATAATATGACCTCTATTTTTACCACATTTATTGGGTGTAGCTATAATATTATATTTATTTTGTAATACTTTACAAAGAGAATTCACTTCTTCAAATGAAAAACAATTAATAGCTATTCTAGCACCTTTATTAACTTTATTAACTTTATTTAAACTAAACCCATCATTCATAATTCAAATAGCTAATGCTAAAGGTGTCAAATATTGATCTATATTTAAAGGAACAATTTTTACATATTTATTATCAATTAATTTGTAAAACATATCATGAATTCAATTAAAACTAGAAAATGTATAACTTTTAATTCGATATTGATAATACACTTTTCCTTTTTGTTTTATTTTTAAATTTAATTTAGGTTTAGTATTACTACAATAACCTCTACTTGATAAATAATTATGAAATCACATTAAATATTCTACATTATTATTTGATGGTTCGAATATTACTCTTGTCCCTATTCCATTTTCTCTTCTTTCTAATTCACTTTTGCCTAAAGTAGAACCTATTATCATAGATATTATATCTATATCATGAGGTCCTATTCGTTCCTTAGAAATTAACTTTAGAATTTTAGAAGAAAAATTTTTATTATCAACCATATTTAAACCGAGAATACTAAAAGTTAAATTTTCGTTATTATTCCATTTAAGGCATTCTGCGATACCTTCTCAACCTACAAACATTACAAAAAAATTAGCACCAGATACTAAAACTAACATAAAGAAAGTGAATAAAGATAAATAAGAGAAAAATCTTTGATTATGAGGATCTTCAGCCATATAATCAGTTGAAAATATATGAATTAAAGATGAAATATATAAAACAGGAATAAACATAGATACTGTTAATTGATCAAATAAAAATTCTCATGATATAGTCATATATTCGGAATCTATTCAATTAAATAAATTAATTATAACTGGACTTGAACTTAATCCTACTTCATAAAAAGCAATAGTTGCTAATATACTAGATAAAATTAAACAAGTACAAGTTATTATATGAGATCCTGTTACTCCTATTTTTCTACCTAAAAATCCTGAAACAAATGAACCTAATAAAGGTAAAATTAATATTGTTAAATACATTAAGTTTCTTGTTTAATTAATATATTTCCTTTAATTCTATAAACTGCTACAATAATACTTAAACCTATAACTGATTCAGCTCCTGCTAATGAAATTATAAATATACTAAATATTTGTCCTATTCCATCATCAAAACTAAAACTTGATAATAATAATAACATAGTTACTGCTAATAACATTATTTCTATAGCAATAATCATTAATATTATGTTTTTTCGGTTTAATATAAAACCTAATATCCCTATTAAAAATAAAAATAATGATAAATTCATAGTATTATCGTATTATAAACCCTTTGGGACTTGTATTAAATGTCTAATATTTATTATTAAAAATATAATAAATATTACTTGCTAATTACAAAATAAACTAATATTTGGTTTAGCGGGTTGTATTTTTAATTAATATACAAATTAAGAAAGGGGGAAATATGACATTAATGAGAATTAATAGTTTAATTTAAGATCTTATTTAAAGATGAATTTTTCTTAATAATTTAATTTCCACCTCAATAATAAACAGCTATAAATAAGAATAATCAAACTACATCTACAAAATGTCAATATAGAATTGCTGCTTCATGTCCTTGATGATGTGTATCAGTTAAATGATAATTAATTATTCTAATAAAACCTACTAAAATAAATAATGTACCAATAATTACATGTAATCCATGTAAACCAGTAGAAGCATAAAATACTGTTCCATATACTGAATCACTCATTGTAAAACTAGATTCAGAATATTCATAATATTGTAAAGCAGTAAATATTATAGCAAAAATTATAGTTAATAATGTACCTAAAATAGCTCCTCTTCTATCTCCTTGTATTAAAGCATGATGACCATAAGTTACAAAAGCTCCTGATGATAATAATAAAATAGTATTTAATAATGGTATTGCAAAAGGATCTAAAGGTGTAATACCTTGAGGTGGTCATACTCCTCCTATTTCTATAGTAGGAGATAAACTTGAATGGAAAAAAGCTCAAAATACACTTAAAAAGGCAAATACTTCACTAATAATAAATAATACTACTCCAATAGTTAAACCTTTTTGAACTTGAATTGTATGATGTCCTAAATAAGTACCTTCTGTTATAATATCTCTAAATCAAAGTATCATACCAAATACTGTTAAAGTAAATCCTAAACTTATTAATTGTCCTCCATGAGTAAAACCTTGCATATACATCACAGCACCTAAAGTTAAATTTAATAATGAAAAACTAACTAATATAGGTCATGGTGAGGGTTCTACTAAATGATAAGGAAAAGATTGAAATTGATTTCTATTTATTTTATTCATTTTTGTTTGTTTGTTTTTATATGCACTAAAGTTTTATTATTGATTATATATGATTTTTTAATCATTAATTATCTAAAAAAAATATAGATATTTTTAGTTACTTAGAATCTTTTTAATGTGTGTAAAACACTATTATCTCTTTTATTTTTTGTTTTTTGTTTAATTAAATGGGTTCTTTGATCTTACTTTTAAACAACCAAAATAATAATTTAATTTATTTACATTTTTAATATTATTAATTTTATTAATTTTATAAATTAGATTCAAATTTTAAATTAATTAATTGTTAATAATATGTCCAGTTTTAATAGTTATACTAAATACACCTCTTTTATTTTTATTTACAAATGTATTAGTATTAATTAAATCAGTATTAGCTCTAGCTAAACTACCTTTTTGTATTATTTTAGATTTAACTCTTCTTTGAATTCTTTGTGTTAAAACTCTACCTGCTAATTTTAAATAAATTCCAGATAAAAAAGAAGGTATTTTATTATTATTAAATCTTTTTTTAAAAATTCTAGTTTTACTTACTTTAAATAATTTCATATGAATATTTCTAAATTTAATAAAATTACTTAATATACCAATAAGATTAGCTAATATATTACTTTCATTTTGTGGTGAATATATTCTAATTAATTCTAATTCTACAGATTTATTAAATAATTTACTTAATAATTTAACTAATTTTTCTAATTTATAATAATGTAAAATTAAAAATTTAGAATGTAAACTACTTTGAAAATATTTTTTTCTTAAAGGTTTTCAATAATAAAATAATGTAATTTTTATTACATTAGAATTAATAGAAACAATAGGTTTACTTATTATACTGGACATATTAAGAAAGGCTGATTTACAAATTATATATAAATTATGTAAATTTTTATTAATTTGTTTATAAGATTTATTACTAAAGGTGTAAATATGATTACTAATACTGGCTAATCTAAAATTAAATGGACTAATTAATCTTAAATATTGTTGTTCATTCATATAGATTAATTTTGATTCATTTAATGTTTCTTTGGAGAATTCTTTATTTAAATTTGCTAATTTGTCTGAATTAGAAATATTTAAATTATATTCATTTTTATTTAAAAAATTTAATAAGGATTTATTAGTATAAATTATGTTCTCACTTAATTTAATAATTAATTGTGTAATTTTAGTCACTTTTTTATTTTTATTACTTAAAATTGTATTATTTTCTAATCCTTTTTCTTTAAACATGTTTTCTATTGAAGAATCCATTGTTCCTTTATTTATTAAATTTTTTAAATTAGGTAAACTATTATTTATATTTAATTTTATATTTAAATTTTTAACGTCTTTCATTAAAAAATATTTCATATAATTATAGGCAAATGTGACAAAAAACTAAATAAAATTAATTTAATTTAGGGATTTATTATTTATAAATCTATTCAGAAAAATAATGTTTTATTAAATTATTTTTAAATATATCATTATTTGAATATGTATAATTTTTTTAATGAGAATTAATTATTTTTACTTCTTTTAATCATTTTTATATGTATTATCTAATTAGCATTAATTTATATTATTTAATTCTTAATGATTTTAATATTAATACCTTTAATTTTTATATACATTTTCTTCTTTATTTTTGTTTTTTAAAAAAGAGGCTAATTATATGTTAGCGTATAAGCACAATTATAAAGAATAAATTAATTTTAAATAATCTCAATGATTTTTATCTTTTTATATATTTTAATTTACATTCAATTTGGATTATTTGTTCTAATACAAATTCTTTTTGGACATACGGTTTTCTTTGCATCTAGTTTCTTAATTGGATTGAATCCATTCTCAAGACAATATTATGTTATTAGAGCTATCTCAATTATTGTAATTATATTTAGTTTATATTTTTATATACAAATTTAATTTAAAGGGGGGAATATTAATAAATATATTATTTATTTAATTAATAAATAAATAATTAAAGGTTAATTATTTGTTTTTTTTAAAACAAATTCTTAATTATAATAAAGAATTAAGAATATAATAATAAGAAAGCAATCATTAAAGAGAATAATCCAGTAGCTTCAGCTAAAGCGAATCCTAAAATTGCAAAACTGAATAATTGACCTCTTATTTGAGGATTTCTAGCTGTTGAAGCAATTAATGAAGAGAAAATTAAACCAATTCCTGCTCCAGCTCCAATTAAACCTGAACAAGCTAAACCTGCACCAATGTATTTTGCTGCTGTTAACATTTTTGTGTATTATTTCTTAATAGTGTCTAAAATATATTATAAATATAATAATATACACTTTTATTATATTCACTTTTTTTTTATACTTTATCTTTTTTTTTTATAATTTAATTAAAATATATTTTAAATATATACGAGTAATCAGATTCGAACTGATGACATCTACTTGGAAGGTAGAGGTTATACCAACTTAACTATACTCGTTTATTTTTTAATTAAATTAATTTATTTGCTGATTATTCTTATAATTATTAAATTATTAATATAGACTTTTTCTTTTAAACTTAAATCATGGAATATTAATTCAATTAATATTAAAGCTGAGATGATTGTTGAATTATAAATTAATGGTTAAAAAGGGGGGTAAATAAATAATATTAAAATATTATGTTTTATGTGTATAATGAATTTTATAAGTTAAGGAAACAATAAAATAAAACTTAGATTATAATTAAGAAGTTTTATTTTTTACATTAAAAATAAATTTATAACAAATGAATAATTTAACAATTGTAAAATTTAATACAGAAATATAAAGTGCAAATATAATTTTTATATTTTATTAATAAATAAAATAAATTTAATAAAATAAAATAAATTTATAAATAAGAAAAGTAAATAAAAACTTAAACAAATAATATAAAATATATATGAGATATTAAAAATTAAGAAATCCAAATTTTGAAAAGCATACACAAAAAAATCTTCAGATTCTAAAGAACAATGAATATTAACTACATTAATATTAGTTGGAGCATCACCACTAATGACAGTAGTATTATTTTCCATATTGGTCATTTTAGATGTTTTATAATGTTTATGATGAAAAGGTACCATATCTTTAAGGAAAATTATATTTTCTTCCACTTTTTCAACAGTTAATAACACATAATTTTTAAAATTAGAATCTATAGGTGAAGTATATGATTCTTGATGAACTGTTAAATCTAATATAGGTCCAACACCTAAACCAAAATGAAAATAAAATGTAGGTTCAATAGGTGAAATTTTTAAATAAATACTAGATAATTTCACTCCTACAGCATAAGCTATTAATTCTCCATAATTTTCAACTAAGGAATTTAAACCTTTTATATAAATATTATTATATAAAATTAAATATTCTGTATTATCCATATAAATTACATTACATTTTAAATAAATATTAATTAAATAATATATAAAAATACTTATTAATATTATTTTTGTTATTATAGATGTATTTGAATTAATATAATTATTATTTATTAATAGTTCTTTTATTAGTCCCAATATTATTAAATATATTAATATATTTATATTATAATTTGATATTATTAAACAACAAATTATTAAAATTAAATTATATTTATTGTAATTTATACTAAAGAACATTTCATTAATATAATTTAATTTATTTATATTTATAATTTTCATTTAATTTAATGTATGTTTGTATCTAAAATTAGTATTAAAATTATTTTTTAATTAAATAAATTTAATAACGAAGACAATTATTTAAATAATTTATGTTTTTGTTAAATTAGACTAATTTGAATCAAATTTAGAAAAATTTAATGTTAACTTAATTAAATTATTAGTTAAAAAATTTATTAAAAATATATGATTTTCTTGATTAATTGAAGATTATATAAATAATTATGTCAATTAATTTTTAATTATAAAAATAAAACGAGATCTACCAGATTCGAACTGGAACCCTTCTAAATGACAATTAGAAACTCTACCAATTAAGCTAAGATCCCTTACCTAAAAATATAACAAGAGCAAGGTGATTCGAACACCTACCAATGATTTTGAAGATCGTCATACTAACCGTTAATACTATGCTCTTTAATTAATTAAGATTTCTTTTATGAGTTTTAATTAAATTCTTTTTAATTATACAAAGGGGGTTAAATATTATTAAATAATAAAAATATAATAATTTAAACATTATAAAGTAAAGAAGAGATAGAAAAATGTAATCCATCTAAAATAATATTAGGGAAAATACCTAATAATACAGTAGGTAATAATAAACTTATTAATAGATTAAATTCTCTTCTCGAAATATCTTTAATTGGTTTTAAATGAGGAGAATAAATACCATAAGAAATTCTATTATATAAATAAATAGAATAAATAGCAGATAATACTATACCAGTAGCACCTAAAGCTGCTATTATAGGACTTCTTTCTCATATCCCAATTAAAGATAATTGTTCTCCTAAAAAATTTAAAGTTAATGGTATACCGGTATTACTTAAAGTAAAAATAAAAAATAAAATAGTAAATACAGGCATATAAGTAACTAATCCTCTTACATAATGAATAATTCTAGTTCCTGTTCTATCGTAAATAACACCTCCAACACAAATAAATAAAGCAGGTGAAACAAATCCATGAGCTAAAGCTAATAAAATAGCACCTTCAATACCTTGAATTGTATTAGAAAATAAACCTAATATAACTATACTCATATGTGCTATACTTGAATAAGCAATTAAAGCTTTAGTATCTTGTTGAATAATTGTAGCTAATGAAGCATAAATTAAAGTTATAATTGCAATAGTTTGAACTAATGGAGAAAAATAATTAGTAGCATCAGGTAAAAAATTAATTAAAACTCGTAAATAACCATAAGTAGCAAATTTTAATATTGTAGCAGCTAATAAAATAGAACCAGCTAAAGGACTATCAGCATGAGCTCTATATAATCAACCTGTTAAAGGTCATAAGGGAGTTTTTACTGAAAAAGCTAAAAAGAATCCTAATCATAATATTTTTTGACTTTCTAAATTAATTTCGGATAAAGATATTATTTGAAAATCAGTGGATCCTACATAACTATATATTTGAAGTATAGCTAATAACATAAATAAAGATCCTGCTAAAGTATATAAAAATAATAATAAAGCTGATCTTATTCTAGCTTCACCTGA
>WNFQ01002221.1_pt1 | contig 20932 bp, 17 predicted proteins | sample 5400171 | NCBI WGS metagenome assembly WNFQ01 (sample SAMN13153356, study PRJNA577476) | soil metagenome | isolation source: 20 cm soil under Madrone tree | place: USA:California | collected 2016-06-14 | reverse complement strand
CCATTTGCACTGAACGTCACCGCGGCCGGGGGCGTGCCGGTTGTGGCCTATGTATAAACAAGGTTGGCTTCACCTCCGTTATCGGCGCCCAGAACACTCAGGTTCGTCGTCGTCGCCGTCACTGGATTAGGGGTCGCGGACGCAGGCGTCGCCACTGTGGGAGGCTGATTGGGAACAGATGTCGGCAGTTGAACGAACCTTGCAAGCGATGGCACTCCCCACGAGACGCTGATCCATGTCGAAGGCATGTGTCGGCGCACCGGGCCGGACGAGCACGACCGACGTGATGTTTGCCGCGTCAGGTGTCTGCACCTGGAACGGGGCGCCGTAGGCGAACGTACTGGAACTCAGGCCGCTCACGGTGGGCCGCGCGGCGGAACTGCCATCCCCGTTGAACAGGTATGCTGGAGAATAAATCTCGATGTGCCCTTCGTACGAACCGCGCGTCGGGTTTCCGCCAACCAGCATCACAGTGGCATCCGGAAGGAGAAGCGAGCCGGAATGATAGAGACGCGGGTAAGCGTTGGTGCTCGCCGGACTGAAACTATTGGTGTTCGGGTCATAAAGGTCGGCATTCCTGCTCGCGGTGGCTGCGTCCTCATCATTGGTCGATCCACCTACAGCCAGCACTTTGCCGTTCGGCAGGATCGTGGCGTTCATCTCGATCCGCGGCTGAGACATCGACGGTCCGTATTGCCACTGGAGAGGAGAAGCCGCAAGATCGATGATTTCCGTGGTCGCCGTGGCCGGGTTGCCGCCGCCCAGAATCATCACCCGAGGTCGATATCCGTTCGCCGGGGTCAACGGCAGCATGACCGATGTTCCGTAGGTGCGGGTGATGGAAGCGTTCGTCGATGCCACAACGCCAGACCACGTTTTCGTCGATGTATTGAAGATCCTGGAGCCGGTACCCGATCCCGAGTAAAACACATTACCGTCCGTCATCAAGTGCATGCGCGGATACAGCGGGGGCGTCCATCCCGCTGCATATTCCTGACTCCATCCCGAACCAACCGTGTAGATCTCCACCGCGGTGTTCGTCCCACCGGTTTCGGTCAAGCCGGAAAACGTCATCACACGGCCATCGCCGAGAGTGGTCACCGTCGGATACCAACGTCCGTGCGCCATGTTTTGCACGTCCGTGAAGATGCCGGTCGTGGGGTCGTACACCGAGTTCTTCTGCGATCCGTGAAATGGGTCATATTGCAGGGTGCCGCCGTTGATGAATGCCCGGCCGTCCGGCAACACGACCATCCCGTTACAGAACATGTCCCACGTCACTGCTTGCGTGGGAATCGTTCCGGTCTGCGGGTCCCAGACAGCAGCGCTGTAGTTGGTCACCGTCGCGTCGTTCCCCGAACCCGCAACGATCAGCACTTTGCCATTGTTCAGGAGTGCAAGGTGAATGGGGTTGATCGGCATCAGATACGGCAACGTCGTCCACCTTCCTAGCTGGCCCGCCTGGGCAAAAATCGCCTCCGTACCCAAGGCCGCCAGTCCGAGCGCGAACAGAATCACTGCCGCCACAGACCATCGGTTTACGGTTTTTTGTCCCGCGTCGAGCGTGCGCATTCGGTCCTCCCCGCGTCGAGTGCTTCCTGCACCACTGCCCCCGTACGCGTCATTTATTGAAGCTTGTGGAAAAATTGAGACGTACAAAATACACGCCGCATGGTCATTCGGCTAGTCTTTTGTACTCCATCTTCCTAGGAGGGGTCCGTACGGGCGAAAAGGAAGAATGCGGACCTGGAGATGATGAGCGGACAATGGCAGCGCAGTATTCTATTGTCGGCGCGTTCCCTCCTCCTTTCGGAGGAGGGAACATGCTCTACGCGTCTTTTTTTGCAGAGCTACTTCGCCAGCGGGCTGGGTCGAACCTGGAGCTTGATAACCTTGCTCGTGTTTCCCTTACCGCCTTCCACATGGAACGGAGCGCGAGTAGCGTAGGTTGTCCAGATGCCTTTCCCTTTCCAACCGGCACCAGGATTATCGATGCGGCCATCGATTCCTTTTGCATAGAAGCCCATCGGATAAGGGATGCGGAAGCTGAGGAACTTGCCATCCACCAGCGCCAGGAGAGCCTCAGACTCGTTTCCTGTAGCCAGCGGAACGTCCTTGCCCATGCCGAGCATGTCGAACCGGTCCACGAAATTGTAGTAGGCCGAGTCGGCGCTGCCACTGTCAACGGCCCCTTTGTAGTTCGGGCCTGGGAAGTTGTACAGAGTCCAGCCTTCGGGGCAGTGCTGTCCGGTCGCCGCAGCGGGTCCGTTCAGCGGACCTTTACACTTGCGCCGATCGAAACTGGCGTACTGTCCGCTTGACAGGACCGTCCATACGACGTCATTGCTGTCCACGTCCATGCCGCGCGGTGCAAACCCCTGGCCCGAAGCCTTCGGGTTCTTGAACGGCACTTCGTAGTATTCCGCAAGTGCGGTCGATTCCGGATGCGGCCCCGGGACCAGGCGAACGACGAAGCCGGGCATGCCAAGACCCGCTCCCCATATTGCGCCGTCCTTCGTACTCGGAGCAACGGCGTAGAACGCCGCATTGATCCGCTTGTCTTTCTTAGGATCGAGCGGCGCGTCGGGCTCTACGTAATCGTCCCGCTTGCCGTTGCCGTTGGTGTCGAGGATGAACGGCGTCCAGCCCTGCGCCTTCTTCTCGTCTTTCGTTTCCAGGTACACCTTGGTATTGAACCAGCCCTCTACCGGGCCGCCACCGGAGAACCAGAGCGTGTCGTTGTAGTCGAAATTAATGTGATGGGTGCCGAAACAGGTGTCGACGGTGGTGACCTGTTTGGTTTTGGGATCGTAAAGCTGGATCTGCCGGCCGCTCTGATTAATCGGAAACGCCTTCGCCGACGGATGATCCGAGTTCTCGCGACACCAATCCGGCGTGGGGTTCTGGCGGACTCGCGCCGCGATCCACACGCGTCCCTGCTTATCCATGGCAAAGCTGTGGGCGTTTGCCTGACTCGTCCAGATGGTTTCGTCGCCCCAGTACGGGGATGGCTTCGCAGGCGGTGTCAATGCCTCGCTGGGCGTTTTCGGATCGCGAACAGTCAGCTTCACCTGGCTCGCGCTGTTGCGGACTGGATCTACGACAGGCATGTAATCCGCGGAGGCCTCGAGCGCTCCATATATTGGTCCGTTTGCATTGACTGTCGGGTTCCGCTTGTCGGTCGTTATCTCATCGTGGAGGTACGTTTTCGGGTCGGCCCAGTCCCACATGGTGATAACGACGTTCCGCTCTTTGCCCTGCGGCCGCGGCGGTCCAACTGTCGGGTACTCGCCGCCGGCAATCCGGTCCGTCCAGTCTGCGAACATTTTCAACGCGCGGTCCTTGCCAATCTGGTTGAACCGGGCGAGCATTCCGCCGCCGGCCTGTCCGGACTGAACTCGCCGTTCCCATGCAGCCGACGAGTTGGGGAACGAGCCCAGAGTCTCGGGAATCTCGCGCGTCGCCCTGTTGCCTATTTGATGACAGCCTGTGCAGCCGTCAGTGTTTACGATGTTACGAATCCACTCTCCCTGGCTTCTCATGGTTGGGGAAATCCCATTGCCGGTCGGCCCTGTGCCGGGGAAATCATTCGCTGGCGGGACCTGCATCAGCGCGTACCAATACAGCGCCGGATAATACTCCGCCGCTGCGCGCGGACTCGGTGCGGGAGTGGCTGTGAGATTCAGAGTTTTGCCCGGCGCCGCTTTGACCTTCAGTGAATCCACAAGCCCGTAGCCGCGGACCCATACGTCGTAGTTACCTTTCGGAAGGTCGGGCAGCAGGTAGCGGCCCTGGTCGTCGGTCACCACGGTCTTGATGAGGCGCGTGGGAGTGTCTTTAGTTTCCGCGATGACCCAGACGCCTGCTTCGGGACCACGCGGCCCGGTGACGACGCCACCGATATCATCGGGATCGATCGCAACTGTCTGAGGGGCGACCTGACCTTGTTGCACACCGGCCAGCGAAGCCACCATGATCACGGCGACAGCAATCGCCGCGAGCTGAACATAAGATCTTCTGGTCATTGGACCTCCTTCGGAGGATTGATGCTCGGAACAGTAAACCCCCAAGGGACCCCGTTGTCAACTCCCCGTTAGACTTCTTTAATGGCAGTGAACATTCCATACGACATCGCTCCCTGAGCGTAGGCAGTCGCGATATCGGCGAACGAACTGATGAATTCAAGCGTAGCGGAGTCGGCGGCACGAAGAAGACTCTGGACCACAGGCAGGCCGGGGATCTTCAGGCACAGATCCCACGTTTTGGAAACGGCACGGGTGATGTCGTCTGCTGTGCGAACACGAAACCCGGCGTTGGCCATCCACGTGCCATATTCGGACTTGCTGGCCAGGGACGGGCAGAGCATGCCCCGGCAAACCCGATCGACGATCTCACGATGTTCATCGGATTGGACGCCATCGGACTTGAGCCATGCGCAAAGCGCAAGAACTCCCCCGGGCTGGAGTGCGGCCGCCGCCGAGCGAATGAAAGCAGCCTTGTCAAAAAGGTGCTCCGAGCATTCGATCACCCACACCACGTCGAACATTTCGACGTACCTCAACGAGTTCGCATCCTCCAGTTGAAAACGTACTCGATCCTCGAGGCCCGCTTCGATCGCCCGCGTCCGCGCCATCTCCAGTTGGGCCGGACTGATGGTCAGTCCCAGCACCGAACATTTCAACTCGCGGGCCAGCCAGATTGCCGAGCCGCCAAGACCGCATCCGACGTCGAGCACGCGCGAGCCCGCGCGAATTTCCGCACGTTGGGCGAGCCTTTCCACCAGTGCAATCTGCGCCTGTGTTGGTGTCTGGTCTTTGTCCCAATAGCCGTGATGAATATGGTCTCCCCACAATGTACGGTAATAAAACGACAGGCGGTCGTAATGTTCTCGGATGCTCGCGACGGTAACGGAATGGGTAGACATAGGTGAGAGGCAGAGAATAACAGGTTTTCGACCAAATGACTGTAGCGGCGGTCTATGACCGCCGACAACAACTTGCGAGATCGCCGGCGGTCATAGACCGCCGCTACAGTGCAAAGCTAGTCGAACTCTCTACGCGGGGCCGATTGCTTCGGTCCCATACGGCCCGCAACGATCTCCGCCATGAAATAGTTTTCGCCGCGAACAGGACTTCCGGCAATGCGGCGGAGCATGGCGATCTGACCGACGTGTGTCAGGGCATCCGCGATTGGACCTTGAAAGATCTGCTCGGCTGGAAATCCGAGCGGAGTGTCGGCCGCCAGACGGCGGTCCAGAGTCTCGAGTGCGGCAAAGAACCGCTCGACTTCCTTATCCCATGGAAGAGGGCTGGACTCGTGAAATGTTTTTTTCCCATCGGCCAGGCAAAGCGCCCAATCGAGGAGGTCGCCGATATGAGCAAGAATCTCCACTGGTGTCCGAGTCGACGGCCCGGCCCGAAAGTTCCCGAACTTCACGTCCACATCGCGAGCCGTCTTCCCGCCACGATAGGCCAGGGTTGCAAGGGTATGGCGCAGCATGTCACCTCCTGCCTTATAGTAAACGTCATGGCTGCTGAACGCATACCCATACCGGAACTCAAGAAGAAGCTCGAGACGAGCAAGAAAGTCGTCGTGGTTGATGTGCGCGAGCCGAAAGAGATCGCGGAAGGCGGGGCGATTCCCGGCGCCATTCACATTCCGATGGGCCAGATCGAGAAGCGCATGGGGGAATTGCCGAAGAACGCTGAGATTGTCTTCTATTGAGGAGGCGGCGGGCGCGCGTCGCGCGCTGCTGAAGCGTTCCTGAAAGCCGGTTACAAGACGGTGCAGTTTTGTGGAATCCGCGATTGGAAAAAAGAAGGCCTGCCTACCGCGCCAATCAAGAAGTGATCTCGACGTAGGCGCGCACTCCGGACGGAAGCGGCATCACGTGAAAGATGCTGCCCCATCGCGGCAGTGTTGAAAGGTCCCCCAGATTCTCTACAATTGGGATTTTTCCGCCCGGAATGAGGTCTGTTTGTCGCTTCCCGGTGATCCAGAAATCCACTCCCACAACCCCAACACCTGAACGCACCAACCGGAATATCAACTCATCAGACAGAAATGGGCCGGGCTCCCAGTAAGCTTCGGTCCCCCATCGAACGTCCCATCCGGTTTGAATCAGGACTGCTTTGCCTTTCACCTGAGAATCGTGGAACGGAACATTCACCTCGTGCCGCATCGGACCGACCGACGCCAGAACAATTGTGGACAGGGAATACAGGGGAGCCGAGGTGTCTGACGAATCGTCCCGCTGTCCATGGTCGAGATCAATTCTCCGAATCATTCCGACAGCATAGCAGTGGAAGGGGAATACTGCCCGTTCTTCCCCGATTCCACTTAAAAAGGAGGACCGGGGCATTCCTCCCATCGCCGGAAACCCGCGTCAGCAAAGGATCTTAGCGGTTCCACAGTGACTGGTGCAATTCGTGCACGTGTTGATTGGCTAGGCATTTTTTAACTGTGAGGTGACAGATGAGAGTCTTCAGGACGACATTACTGATGGTGTCGTTGCTTGCGTTCGCTGGAGCGGCTATGGCGCAGGTTCAAGTCCAGCGGGGCGGCGATAATCCGATCTACAAAATTACGATCAATGTTGTGGAGCGGACGACGACGGCAATCAATTACCAGCATCGATCCGGGTCAACGACGATCGATTTTCGCGGGACGCCGTTGCTACCCGAGGCCAAAGGTGAAGCGAAGGTGGAAAGCAAGCAGGGCTACATCGAAATCGAAGTTGAATTCGATAAGCTGCAGCCGGCCACCCGATTTGGTAGTGAGTTTCTTACATACGTCATGTGGGCGATCAGCCCCGAAGGGCGGCCGATTAATCTGGGAGAAGTCATCCTTAACGGCACGAAAAGCAAACTGGACGTGACGACCGACCTTCAGGCCTTCGGCCTCATCGTGACCGCGGAACCGTATTTCTCGGTCACGCAGCCGAGCAATGTGGTCGTCATGGAAAACTTTATCCGGCCGGAAACGCGCGGCAAGATCGAGCAGGTCGATGCCAAGTTCGAACTCCTGGAGCGCGGCCAATATACGGTAAACGTTCCGCCGGCGGAGTTGAAACCCATCCCACTGGACAAGAACGTACCCCTCGATCTGTTCGAGGCGCAGAACGCTCTGCGGATCGCGCGCTGGGCCGGAGCCGACAAAGATGCGGCCGACTCCTATAAAAAAGCGCAGGACCTTCTTACACAGGCCGAGAACTACCAGGCCAGAAAGGCCGGCAAGAAGCCGGTTTCAATGACCGCTCGCGAAGCAGTTCAAACCGCTGAAGACGCGCGCCTGATTGCTCTGAAGCGTCAGGACGAACAGCGTCTCGCCAACGAGCGCGCAGCAGCGGCCGAACGCGAAAATCAGGCCAGGATTGCAGCGGAAAGGTCAAGGCAGGAGGCCCAGGCAGCCGCAGCGCGAACTGCACAGGCGGAGCAGGAACAGCGTCTTGAAGCTGAACGCCGCGGACGCGCCGAGGCCGAACGTGCTGCGGCCGAAGCCGATGCCGCGCGGACGCGGGCTGATGCCGAGCGGGCGCGGGCTGATGCCGAACGAACGAGGGCTGAAGCGGATCGAGCGCGGCTGGAAGCGGAAGCAAATGCCGCACGCAGCGCGCGCGAGACAGCAGCCGCCCAGGCCGATGCCGATCGCGCTCGTCTGGCTGCCAGTCAGGCGGAGCGGGAGAAGCAGGACCTCCGCAGACAACTCGTCGATCAGTTCAACAAGATCCTCGAAACTCGTGACACCGCTCGCGGGTTGATCGTGAACATGTCCGACGTTCTCTTCGACACCGGGAGGTACACACTGAAACCCGGCGCCCGTGAAAAGCTGGCCAAAATTTCAGGTATCGTGCTGGCGCACCCGGGACTGAAGCTCGAAGTGGAAGGACATACCGATAGCGTCGGAGGCGACGACTACAACCAGAAGCTCTCAGAACAGCGGGCCGCTGCGGTTCGCGATTTCCTGGTTTCCGAAGGCGTCAGTTCCAACCTGGTCACGGCGAAAGGCTTCGGTAAGGCGCAGCCCGTGGCTTCGAACGACACTGCAGCCGGCAGGCAGCGGAATCGCCGGGTCGAGATGGTCGTTTCCGGTGACATCATCGGAAACCCGATCGGCTCGCCGTCCACTCAGCAATAGCGCCAGCCGTAGCGGCGGTCTATGACCGCCGGTGATTTCGCGATTGCGGGATCGTCGGCGGTCATAGACCGCCGCTACAGTTTTCCGGAGGTTCCCCATGGTTACTATCAAGAGAATTCTCTGCCCGGTCGATTTCTTTCCCAGTTCGGATACAGCCGTACAATACGCCGCCGATCTCGCCACAAAATTTAATGCAACCATTCATCTGGTTCACGTAGTGATGCACGTTATGCCGGCTGTTTACGAGTATCCTCTGAATACGGCGGACGTCATCCGATCCGTCGAAGACGCCTCCAGGCGCGAAATGAACAAGCTGGTGGCCAGGCTGAAGAAGCAAAAGGTCAAGGTGACAGGCGAGGTCCGCAGCGGACACATTCACGAGGTCCTCAAACGGATCATTTCTACCGCCAAGCCCGATTTGATCGTGACAGCAAGCCACGAGCGCGGTCGCTTCGAGCGTTTTTTCATGGGGTCGGTCACGGAATGGCTGACGCAGAACAGCACAGTACCGGTTCTCGCGGTGCCCCTGAGCATGAAGGCGAAGCCGTCCAGGAAAGCACGACCAGCAAAGCGCGCGGCCTAGCAGCCCGTGGTAATTCGGGGACAGACGCATAAATCACCTAAATTCGCATCGAAGACATTGGAAGAATTTAGGTGATTTATGCGTCTGTCCCCGAATTACCACGGGCTGCTAGCGGTACCCGCTGAATTGCGGCACAATGGGGGCCATGGGGCTGCAATCCGGGGACGCGCTGTTGATCATCGACGTTCAGAATGATTTCTGTCCCGGGGGCAGTCTTGCCGTTCCCGAAGGCGACAAAGTTGTGCCCGCCCTCAATGAAAGGATCCGGGAGGCGAGGCTTCGCGGCGTGCCTGTTTTTGCTTCTCGGTGCTGGCATCCTGCCCATCACATCAGCTTCACGGAGCGGGGCGGTCCATGGCCGCCTCACTGTATCCAGGACACACCTGGAGCGGCATTCCATCCCGATCTGGATCTACCCTCAGACACTCAGATCATCAGCAAGGCAACGTCTCCAGACGAGGACAGCTATTCGGCCTTCGGCGGTACCGATCTCGCCCAGCGGCTTCGAAGCGCTCGCTTGAAACGCGTTTGGATCGGTGGACTCGCCCAGGACTACTGTGTTCGGGCTTCGGCTCTCGACTCGATCAGCGAAGGTCTGGAAGTCCACCTGATTCTGAACGCAACGCGCGCGGTGAATGTCCATCCCGGCGATGGGCAGCGGGCGCTGGAAGAGATCCGGCGTGCGGGCGGTATCCTCGAGTGAACAACGCCGCACTTCTTACGGACTTCTACGAACTCACAATGCTGCAGGCGTACTTCGACGAAGGAATGAACGACACTTCGGTCTTCGATCTCTTTGTTCGACGGCTGCCTTCAACGCGGAACTATCTTGTCGCTTGCGGCCTCGAGCACGTACTCGAATACCTCGAAACCTTGTCGTTCTCTTCCGAGGCGATCGAATACCTCAGATCGCTCCGCCGTTTTTCCGATGCATTCTTAAACAGTCTTCACGACTTCGAATTCAGCGGCGACGTCTACGCAGTTCCTGAGGGGACCGTGGTTTTTCCGAACGAGCCGATCATTGAGGTCGTGGGACCTTTGCCGCAAGCTCAGATCATCGAAACGTTTCTCATGAATCAGGTCCAGGTGGGAACACTTGCGGCTTCCAAGGCTGCTCGAGTGGTTCACGCGGCGCGCGGCAGGCAGGTGGTGGATTTCGGTTTGCGCAGAATGCACGGCGCCGATGCCGGGCTGAAGGAGCCACGCGCCTTTCACATCGCAGGCGTCGATGCCACCAGCAGCACCGTGGCCGGCCAGATTTACGGTATACCGGTCGTGGGAACGATGGCCCACAGTTTCATCCAGGCGCACGGAAGTGAGCTGGAGGCCTTCCGCCGGTTCGTCCGAAGCTTTCCGGACGCCATTCTGCTTGTCGACACTTTCGACACGTTGAAAGGTGTCGAACACGTCATCCAGCTTGCCAAAGAACTCGGCGCGGAATTTCGTGTCGCCGGCGTTCGTCTGGATTCCGGAGACATGGCGAGCCTGTCAAAGCAAGCGCGCCAGTTGCTCGACGCGGCCGATCTGAGCCGTGTGAAGATCTTTGCGAGCGGCAGTCTCGATGAATACGCGATTGAGAAGCTGCTCAATGCGGGCTCGCCCATCGATGGTTTTGGGGTCGGGGCCCATATGGCCACCTCATCGGATGCGCCTTTTCTCGACACGGCATACAAGCTCACCGAATACGCCGGAAGTCCGCGAATAAAGCTTTCCCACGATAAGTCCACGCTGCCGGGACGGAAGCAGATCTTTCGTGAGAGTCGGGACGGGAAATTCCAACGGGATATCCTCGGCCTGGCAGAAGAAAATCTGGGAGGCCGGCCGCTTCTGGGCAAGGTTATGGAAGGCGGACGGCGGACGGAACCGCCGGATTCCCTCGAAGCGTGCCGCGCCCGCTGCAAAGCGGATATCCATAGCCTGCCGGAAAACCTGCTGGACCTGACCAGGGCGCATTCTCCATATGAGGTCGACCTCAGCGGCGAACTCACCCGAATGAACGCCGAAATCGTAAAGAAGTTGCGCTAACCGACCTGTAGCGGCGGTCTATGACCGCCGGTATTTCGTTGATTCCAGCAAAGACCGGCGCTCGTAGAGCGCCGCTACAGTTGCTCGATCCGAGTATTCCGCGATCTTTTGCTAGTTTTGGCGGAGCGCCAGCCGTAGAATCGCTTCAGTCGAGGAGGGATCATGGCCACATTGATGTTCGTGCTTATGATGCAATTCGTCGTCTCTACGCGGGCGGGGCTCGTGAACTACGTGCAAGGCGACGTGAGCGTCAAGGCCATGCAGAGCGTGGAAGCCGGCCAGCCCATCAAGACAGGACACGACGGACTTGCTGAAGTCCTGCTCAACCCAGGATCTTTCCTGCGCCTCGACCGGGACTCTGAGGTCATTCTCGATGGAATCGAGCTGACCAATATCGCGGTTCGAGTTGTTTCCGGAGACGCCGTGATCGAAGCCATCGATTTCAGTAAGGACTCGCCGCTGAAAGTGACGAGCGGCAACCTCGCGATTGAAATTATCAAGGACGGGATCTACAAGTTCTCCGAGGGCAAAGTGACGATTATCGAAGGCAAGCTCCAGACAGCCGACAACAAGCTCGCCTTTACAAAAGGTTGGGAGCTTTCCAGGGATCAGACATATCGCGCCGTAAAAGTCGCGAAGGGCATTGCTACGCCACTGGAAAATTGGAGCCGGTCTCGATCGCAATTGATCGCCCAGGCGAATGTGAACGTGGCCAACACCCTGCGACGCTCACCACCGCTCGTTTCAAGCTTGGGCTGGTCGGGGTACGGCTGGAATAATGCCTGGATGTTTATCCCTGGCTTCGGCGCTTATATCTTCATGCCTGGTTATCACTTCCGATCGCCGTATGGCTACCAGTACCGTACGTTTGTACCTGAGAACAATGGGGGATACGGAGGCTCGAGCTCTGAATCGGCAGGCGGAGGCGGCTCTGTCGGCAACTCGGGCGGAGGCGGCGGTGGCGGTTCCTCCGCGGCCCCTTCGGTACCGATCCAGAGCCGTCCCATCGGCGGCCAGATCGGAGTCGATCGGCCTTCACCCGCTCGCGGTAAACCCGGCTTATAAACTTGCATTACTGGTAACCATTCCTGGCGCCGCGGTGTCTATCTAGCATGCCATTGGGCCGCTGCACCGCTGGGATAGCTGTATTTGGGTTACTGATCTCGCCTGCATCACTCCCGGCTCAGAATGGATCCGCGAAATCCGCCCGCACCATCACTGCCGTTCGAGCCTCCGAAAAAGTCATTCTGGATGGTGTCCTGAACGACAGAGTCTGGGAGACCGCACTCCCCGCAACGGAATTCACACAGCGAGACCCGGACGAGGGAAAACCGGCAACCGAGCGCACCGAGTTGCGCGTGGCCTATGACGACTTCAATATTTACTTTGGTGTCAGACTCTTCGACACCGAACCTCAGAAGATCGTCCGCCAGCTTTCGCGGCGCGATAACTACGCCGATGCCGACACATTTACGATTCAGATCAGCCCATATCATGACCGGCTGACAGGCGCTGTTTTTGAGGTCAGCGCTGCGGGTGTACAGCGCGACGCGATTGTCTCGAATGACGTTTTCACAGACTACTCCTGGGAAGGCGTTTGGGAATCGTCCGTACAGGTCGATGAGCTGGGTTGGTCCCTGGAGGTTCGCGTTCCGTTTTCGCAATTAAGGTTTCCCCGAGCCGAGCATCAAGTGTGGGGAATCAATGCTGCACGATTCATCCATCGCAAGAACGAGTCGGTGTGGCTGCAGTTGGTCCCGAAGACGGAAAACGGCCTTGCCTCCCGCATGGACGATCTGGCTGGAATTGACGGAATCGAAGCTCACAAGCACCTGGACCTGATGCCCTACGTCGTGGGACGCAGCGAGTTCGTTGAGCCTTCCTCCCGCAACAATCCGTTCAACGACGGCTCGCGGTTTTTCGGGTCCACCGGTCTCGATATCAAGTATGGAATCAGCAGCAACTTCACGCTCGACGCGACGGTGAATCCCGATTTCGGCCAGGTGGAAGTCGATCCTGCCGTGGTAAACCTGAGCGCATTCGAGACCTTCTTTCCCGAGAAGCGGCCGTTCTTTCTCGAGGGAGCCAATATTTTTAACAATTTCGGGCGAGGCGGATCGAACAATTTTTGGGGATTCAACAGGCAGGAGCCCAACTTGTTCTACTCGCGCCGCATTGGCCGGCAGCCCCAGCGCACTGCCGAAGGCGACTTCGTCGATTCTCCCACCGCAACGACGATTCTCGGCGCAGGTAAACTCACCGGAAAGACGAGGAGCAGTTGGACGTTCGGCCTGGTGGAAGCTGTCACTGGCCGTGAGTACGCGAAAACCCTCCAGGCCGACCAGCGCTTAAGGGTTGAAGTGGAGCCGTTGACCAACTATTTTGTCGGCCGCGTCTTGAAGGAGAAGAACCGCGGCGGTTTCGGATTCCTCGCAACAGGCGTTCAGCGCGATCTAAGCTTGCCCGCACTTCGAGACCTGTTGCCCGGCAGCGCCTATGTGGCGGGCGGCGACGGCTACTTTTATCTGGATTCGGACAAGGAGTGGGTGGTTACAGGCAAACTTGCCGGAAGCTGGATGAAAGGGAATGCGGCCGCAATCGACCAGCTGGAGGGTTCGGCCCAGCATTATTTCCAACGCCCGGACGCCCGTCACGTAAGACTGTATCCCGGCGCGACGTCGATGCAGGGTTGGACGGGCAGCGTCAATCTCAACCGCCAACGGGGAAACGTCACTTTCAACGCCTCGCTATGGGGAACAAGCCCCGGTTTCGAATCCAACGATGTGGGATTCCAGACGGGCGGCGACATTGCCGGCACACATGCCGTCGTATTGTACAGGAAGCCTAATCCCGACCGATGGACGCGAAGCCGGTACGCATGGGCCGCAAAATGGACGACGTGGAATTTCGCCAGGCAGATTCAGGGAAACGGCTGGAATGGTGAGGCCGGCTTCACCACGATGAACTACTGGTCGTTCTGGTTCAACGGGGGAGGAAACTGGCGGGGCCAGGACGATCGCCTGACCCGTGGAGGACCCGCAGCGATTGGATTGGCTGGAGGTTTTCTCAATCTGGGAGGATACAGCGATTCCCGCAAGAAAATTTCTTTGAACTACTACTACGGCCAGGGATCGAATCGGGCCGGAGGCTGGAACAAGCAGGGAAATGTGGGAATGAATCTCAAGCCCTCTTCTTCGTTTACGATTTCGACGGGTCCCAGCGTGAACCGGTCCCGCGGTATTGCCCAGTATGTGCAATCGGTGACGGACACGACGGCTGTCCACACCTACGGCAATCGGTACGTTTTTGCCGACATCGATCAATTCCAGGTTTCCATGACGACGCGAGTGAACTGGACCCTCAGTCCCAGGATGTCATTGCAGGTGTTTGCGCAACCCCTGATCTCAGTCGGTGACTATTGGGACTTCAAAGAGTTCGCACGTCCGAAGACGTTCTCGTTTTCGCGCTACGGGTATGAAGCATCAGCGCCAGCGCCAATGCCAGCCCCGGTGAAAAGAGGCAGTACACGGTGGATCCCGATGGTGGCGGTCCTGGCCTGCCGTTCACTTTCGACGATCCCGACTTCAATTTGAAATCTCTGCGCATCAACGCCATCTTCCGGTGGGAATGGAAGCTCGGCTCGACGCTCTATTTCGTGTGGACGGAGAATCGCGAGGATAAATCCAACCCCGGCCAGTTTTCGACCCGCGACATCGGCAGACTTTTCACAGCCCATGCGAACGACATATTTCTCGTCCGCCTTGCCTACTGGTTCACACGGTAATCCAGTTCACATTTTTGCCGTTGGACTGCCTCAGTGCAGTAGTGTAGGCTGATTCGCATGTCATTGAGCGTTTTGCTGGTTGTGCCCATCCGGGAAGGCGCCAACGTCCAGATTGCGCCTGACGCGGGAGTCCTCTATCTCGGTACTGCTCTTCAAAACAAGGGCTTCAAGGTCACAATGCTCGACTGCTCGAAAGAAGGGCTGACCTTCCGGGATTTCAAGGCCTTCCTGGAATCGAAGCATTTCGATGTCGTCGGCTTCCGATGCTATAGCCGCGACCACAACTACGTCAGCCACCATCTCCGGATCGTACGGCAGGTTCTACCGCAGGCCCTGACTCTCGTGGGCGGACCTCATCCCTCAGCGCTGCCAGAATTCGTTTTGGACTCCATGCCCGCTCTCGATTTTGCCTGGAAGGCTGAAGCCGAGGAAGGCCTGCCGCAGTTGCTCTCGTATTTCCGTGAGTACGGAAAGGAAATACCCGAAGCGGATCTGCAGAAGATTCCCGGTCTGGTCTGGCGTAACGCGAAAACGCAGACGATTGTCGTCAATGCGCCGGGCTTCGGGATGGATCTGGATAGCTTCGGAATTCCGGCCTGGGAGCTGATGCAGCCGGACACCTACCCCGGGTTCATCTGGGATGAGTACTACCCTATTCTGACGACTCGCGGGTGTCCGTACCCCTGCACGTATTGCAACACGCCCGGTCTCTCGGGAAAGAAGCTTCGGCATCGAACCGTCCCCCACGTGATCGAGGAGCTTCAGTTCCTGAAGAATCGGTACAACATTCACCGCTTCAGCATCATCGACGATGAATTCACGCTCGATAGACGCTATGCTGCGCAGTTTTGCCAGGGTCTGATCGAGGCAGGAATGAACCTCAGGTGGGATTGCCCGGTAGGCGTGCGTCTCGACTCGCTCACTCCGGAACTCCTTCAGCTCATGGAGAAGGCCGGCTGCGAAGCCCTGGCTGTTGGAATCGAGTCGGGCAACGAGCGCATACAGAAGCTGATACAGAAGAAAGTCACTGTCCAGAAGATCAGAGAGAGAGCCGCGCTGATCGACGGCGTGAGCCGGATCAAGATCTGGGGCTACTTCATGATCGGATTCATGGACGAAACGGAAGAGGAAATCTGGGACACGATCAATCTGGCCAAATCTCTTCCCCTCATGCGCGCGAACTTCAACCTGGTGATTCCTGTCCCGGGCACCGCCATCTTCGAAGAGGCTTTGCGGGAAAAACGGCTGGTGCTCGATCGGATCAATTGGGATACGTGCACTTGCGACCAGATCTCTTTCCGCCGCAATCACGTCTCCGGAAAGCGCCTTGTTCAACTGGAGAGGCTGGCCTACCTTCATTTTTATGGCCGGCCGCGCATTCTGTGGCAGCTCACCAAATCCACCTTCAAGAACAGCGAAGTCGTATGGTCCAGCCTGAAGAAACTGAAGGCATTGTTCCGGCCGGGCGAAGTCGACTCTCGCGTGCCGATGTACGTCCGCGAAGCGGATGTGTAGGCGCCGGCTTTAGCCGGCGCACATGGCGGCGCAGCGCCGGCTGAAGCCGGCGCCTACATCTTTCTGCGCTCATCCGGTAAACTGGAATTCAGGAGGCCGAGTCATGAGCGGTTATCGAATTCCCGTCCCTATCAACGATCCCGTCCGAAACTACGAGCCTGGCAGCAGCGACCGGCAGGCTCTGAAAAGCAGGCTGGCCGAGATGTCGGCCGAAAAAATCGAGATTCCGTTGGTGATTGGCGGCAAGGAAGTGCGGACCGGCGACACGGGAACGCAGGTGATGCCGCATCGACATGGCCACGTCCTGGCGACCTGGCATAAAGCAGGCCCGAAGGAAGTGGAACAGGCGGTCAAGGCCGCTGCAGAGGCCGGACGCGAGTGGGCGTCGTGGAGCCTGGAAGATCGCGCTTCGGTTTTTCTCCGTGCAGCCGATCTCATGGCGACAACGTGGCGCTACACGATCAACGCCTCGACGATGCTCAATCAGAGCAAGACCGTCCATCAGTCCGAAATCGATGCGGTTTGCGAGTCGGTCGATTTCCTGCGATTCAATGCTCACTTCGCCCAGCAGATCTACGATAACCAGCCGATGAGTGCGCCGCTCATGTGGAATCGCATGGATTATCGGCCCCTGGAAGGCTTCGTTTATACCGTTACGCCGTTCAATTTCACATCGATCGGTGCCAATCTCTCTTCTGCGCCGGCGCAGATGGGCAATGCCGTTATCTGGAAACCCGCGAGCTCGACGGTCTTCAGCAACTATCACATCATGAAATTGTTCGAAGCGGCAGGGCTGCCTCCGGGAGTGATCAATTTCGTGCCTGGAAACGCATCCACCATCAGCGATGTCCTTCTCAACCACCGGGATCTTGCGGGTATTCATTTCACCGGTTCGACGGAAGTATTCCAGGCGATGTGGCGCACGGTCGGCGAGAATATCGCGAAGTACAGGTCGTACCCCAGGCTCGTCGGCGAAACGGGCGGTAAAGACTTCATCCTGGCCCACGCGAGCGCGGAGCCGGACGCATTGATCACGGCCATTGTCAGGGGCGGCTATGAGTATCAGGGACAGAAATGCAGCGCGGCGTCGCGCATTTACGTTCCCGAGAGCCTGTGGAAGCGCGTCAAAGACCGGCTTATAGACACCATCAAGAGCCTCTCGATGGGAGATGTCTCCGATTTCCGCAATTTCATGGGGGCGGTGATCGATCGCGCGGCGTTCAAACGATTGACCGGGTATTTGGAAGAGGCACGCCGATCGAATGACGCGCAGATCATCGCGGGCGGTGAGGCTGACGATTCAGTCGGATATTTCATCCGGCCGACCTTGATTCAGGTGAAACGGCCGGATTATCGGACCATGTGCGAAGAGCTGTTCGGCCCGGTCGTGACGCTGTACGTGTACCCGGAAAAGGAGTGGGAATCCACGCTATCCATCATCGACACCTCGACTCCTTACGCGTTGACCGGGGCTGTCTTTGCAACCGACCGTGCGGCCATTGCCGATGCCGACCGTAAGCTGCGATTCGCGGCCGGCAACTTCTACATCAATGACAAGCCGACCGGCGCCGTCGTCGGACAGCAGCCCTTCGGTGGAGCCCGGGCCAGCGGAACGAATGACAAGGCCGGGTCGATGATGAACCTGCTCTCATGTCGGAGGAGTGATTCGAGTTGTAGCGGCGGTCTATGACCGCCGGCGGTCATAGAACCGCCGCTACAGTTACTCTGGCAGTCCAGATGCATATTTCCCCCTTATAAGAGGAGGAAGATATGAAATCGACCGATGGATGTGCAATAAAAAGGACGTTTCTGGACATTCCTAACGCAGCCGAGCTGGCAGGCTTCTCTGTGCGGCATTTCCGCAGAATCATTGAGGAAGAGCGCATCCGGATAGTCCAGATCGGCCGGAAATTCTTTATCCTTGGCGCTGATTTCGAGCGCTGGCAGTCCGCTAAGAGAAGTAAAGTATCTTGAAATTTTTCCATCAACTTGATTGGTGGAACTCCTAAAGTTTGAGGCGGCCGCAACCCCAAAGCGGCCGCCCAGCTTGAACCTACCGACCCACCCCGTTACACTCTCTTTCATGACAACGAATGTGGAAACTTTCCAGTTTCAGGCGGAGGCCCGTCAGGTTCTTGACCTGATGATCCATTCCCTCTATACCAACAAAGAGATCTTTCTACGGGAGCTCATCTCCAATGCCTCAGACGCGCTGGATCGGCTTCGATTCGAATCGCTCAGCCAGCCCGAGCTGATCGGCCCCGAAGACAAGCTCGAGATCTGGATCGAGAGCGACCCTAAAGAGCGGACACTGACGATCCAGGACAACGGCGTCGGCATGAGCCGCGACGAGGTAATCGCCAATATCGGAACCATCGCGAAGTCCGGAACTCGGGAATTGTTGCAGAATTTGCGGGAGAAACAGTCATCCGACGTCCTGGCAAGCTTGATTGGTCAGTTCGGCGTCGGCTTTTACTCGGCGTTCATGGTTGCCGACCGGGTCACCCTCGTCACCCGCCGGGCCGGCGAAGACAAGGCCACCCAGTGGGAGTCCACCGGCGACGGTACATTCACGATCAACGAAGCCAGTAAGTTCAACCGCGGCACCTCGATCACGCTTCACCTGAAAAAGTTTGAAGACGACTCTGGCGTGGAGGATTTCACCGACAAATTCGTGATCTCGCAGATCGTGAAGCGGTATTCCGACTTCGTGGCCTATCCCATCATCTATAAGGACAAGGATCTCAAAGAAGCCGACAAGGCGTTGAATTCCATGAAGCCGATCTGGACGCGGGCGCGTTCAGAGGTGACGGACGCGGAATATCAGGAATTCTACAAACACATCTCGCACGACTGGAACGAGCCCATGAAGACGTGGTCGTTCCGAGCCGAGGGCCGGTCGGAATATCAAGCACTCCTCTTCATTCCATCACAGGCTCCGTTTGACCTGTTTTACGCCACCGGCAAGTTTGGGCTCCATCTGTACGTTCGACGGGTTCTCATCGTGGAGCATTGCGAGGAGCTGCTCCCCCCATATCTGCGTTTCATCCGCGGTGTCGTGGATTCCGCGGATCTGCCGCTGAACGTGTCGCGGCAACGTTTGCAGGAAGACCGGCATATCACACAGATCCGAAAATGGCTCACGAAGAAAGTCCTGGATTCACTCGAAGACATGTTGAAGTCCGAGCCGGAAAAATATGCAACATTCTGGAAACAGTTTGGGCGGGCGCTGAAGGAAGGCGCGAGTTTCGATTTCGAGAACAAAGACAAGCTCCTTTCGATTTACCTCTTCGAGTCGTCGAACGATCCGGAGAAATCCACGACTCTGAAGGACTATGTTTCAAGGATGAAGGATGGGCAAAGCACGATTTACTACCTGACCGGGCCCTCGCGGCGCGCGGTGGAGAATTCGCCGCATCTGGAAGCGTTTAAAGAGAAGGGATACGAAGTCCTGTACCTGGTCGATCCCGTGGATGAGCTGCTGGTTCAGTGGCTCCCGGAATTCGAGAGCAAGCCCCTGAAGTCTGTCGGGAAGGGTGTGGCAGAGCTCGGCGAAGAGAAAGATCTGAAGGAGAAGGCGGATCAATACTCGAGTCTTCTGAGCGCCCTTCAGAAGAAACTCGACGATCGCGTGAAAGAGGTGCGCCTGTCGAGCCGCCTGACGTCATCGCCGGCTTGCCTGGTGGTTTCGGAACACGATGTGAGCCCCAATCTCGAGAAACTCCTCAACCAGGCGAAAGGTGAAGGCACAAAGCAAAAGCGGATCATGGAACTTAACCCGGATCACGAGATCATCGCTAAGATGCGCGATCGGGCTGAGGACGCCATGCTCGATGATTTTGCCGAAGTTCTCTATGGCTACGCCCTGCTGGCCGAAGGTTCGGAGCTGCAGGACCCGCTGAAGTTCAATCAGGCAGTAATGCGGGTGCTGGCGAAGACGATTTAGTCTTTTGGCCGCAGATTACGCGTAATCCGCGTAATCTGCGGCTGAAACCCTTCAGGCCAGATCGAAGAGCAACGCCTCGCCTTTGCCTTTCAGTTCGACGCTCGGCTCTTCGCTGATCGCGGCGCCGTCTCCCGCTTCAAGCCCAAGTCCGTTAAGCTGGATGCTGCCTCGGGCAACCTGAACCCATGCATGACGACCGGGCTTCAGTTCGTGCCTGACGGTCTCACCCTCCAGCACCGTGGCGAGCAGCCGGACGTCCTGATGAACCTTCACGGCGTTATCCTCGGGATTGCGGGCGGCCACGACCCGCAATTGGCCGCGCATTTCGTCGCGGCTGAACTGGCGCTGCTCGTAACCTGGCCGAATGCCCATCGCGAATCCAGATTTGAAGCAAGTGGACCGGCTCCGTCTTCGATGGATTGAATTCACTGTGCGTGATTCCCGTTCCGGCGCTCATCCGCTGGACCTCTCCGGGCCGGATGATCGAGCCTGTTCCCATGCTGTCTTTGTGCTCGAGCGATCCTTCCAGAACGTAGGTGATGATCTCCATATCTCGATGCGGATGTGTCCCAAAACCCTTCGCCGGGGCAACGCGATCCTCATTAATGACCCGCAGGGATCGGAATCCCATGTAGTGCCGGTCATGGTAGGTGTCGAAGGAGAACGTGTGGTAAGTGTCGAGCCAGCCGTGGTTGGCATGGCCCCGCTCGTTTCGATGACGGATTGTAACCGTATAGGCTCCCTTCGGTTCAAGTGTCTCACGTCGCGCTGGACGTAACGTCAAAACTGCGTTACAAATTCTGGAAAGCCCAACAACCCTGACCTCGGAGGTGAGCCGTGTCCATTTTGGCTATTCCGGTGTCCATTTTTCTGTTACTGCTGCTACAAATTGCCGGCGCCCAGAACGCACAGCAGACTACCGGGTCCACGATCGAGGGTTTGG
>WNFQ01006814.1_pt1 | contig 20945 bp, 25 predicted proteins | sample 5400171 | NCBI WGS metagenome assembly WNFQ01 (sample SAMN13153356, study PRJNA577476) | soil metagenome | isolation source: 20 cm soil under Madrone tree | place: USA:California | collected 2016-06-14 | reverse complement strand
GAGTATTCCATCAAGGAAGGCGAAATGGCGAAGTGTGGAGTTGCGACACAGGCGAAATGCCCGTACATCATTTATATACACTCGGCGGAACGGCCAGCTGCATGTCGAGCATGTGGTCACCTTCTAGGAACTAGGCAGCACGCTGCGCTTCAGTTGCCGCCCGGATCTGACATGGGATCCTCGGCCACGAAAATTTTCACAGGCCAATCTGCAAAAAGGACATATGATACCCAAGAAAGACAGGTGAAATTTTACATCCAGAGCCTAGTCGATGTGCGCTTGGCGTCAATGGTCAATGCAGACCTGCGTGGGGCCACATGCGTGTTCAGATAGCCGGCCGAAACCTGACGATGACGTTAGATTGGTCAGAAAACGTTTGAGAGGCATCTTTGGCGGCGAGAAAAGCTTGTTGAAGGAGGAAAAAATACAATACCGGAGAGCGTCCTTCGGGGCACGGATCTCAGCCTTAGCCCTTTCGGAGTTCATCATATGAGGCACACCTCATGGGCTGTGTCCTAGCCGGCTTCAAGTTGTCGATCTGTGTATTACGGTAGCAGCCGTAATAATTGGCGGCACGTTCCGGGGTATGGGACACCTTGGGCTCGTACCTGGTTAATCCCTCCCCCCGACTCTATTCCTATCGTCATCCTAGCATCGCTCACGTACCTGCTTGGGCTGGTACGCACGCCCACAAATTGGTGCTATGTATTTGGCATTTTAATGAGGCTGAAACGTACTAGCCTGAGCCAAGGCGTTAATGGAGGTTGATCAGCATCTGCCACAGACAACTTGAGCACACGGCCGCCCCATGCTTCTGCTTCTGATGGGAGGTCGCGTGATTCCAATTTCCTTGGTGCCTTGTTACCCGTTACACTAGATTCAATTCGGACTTTTGTGCAACCGGAGGTGTTCATAAGTCAGTTTTCATGGAAGTTTGTCTGGTACTCATCGCTTACGTTAATAGGCTGTGCATGTGGCCGAATGTCGAAACGAAAACGAACAAGTCTGATCGAAAATACCTATCAATCAAGTTCCTTACCCCTGGACCCGCCATGCTGCGTACCTGTGGGTCGATTACTACACTATTGCTGCCCGACACGACGGAGCTCTTAGCTCATGTGTTCAATTACGAGAACAGTTCAAGCGTCCCTTGGCGCCGATTTTTTTGTTCCTACATCGATCAGAGTGTTTCATGCCGGCTCAGGAGGGAATTGCAAAGTCGCCCGCCCCTCGGGGCTATTAAGCCCATTTCGAATTGTAAAATAGGTACAGTCATGGGGCCATGACAGGAATACTTCAGGGCAACTAGTCAACATTCAATGGAATGCGCACGCCTACGATGGGCTTTGGCTATCAGCAAGGAGTCATCTTTGGATTATACGGTATTAATTCTTCGGTCTATAAAATAGCAATTATGTATAAATGTATCGTACTGTATCACCGTCTATGAATCCGTCTAAGGAACTCCTTATCTGCATATCTACATCCTGTCTAAATTATCAAATAGACATCTAAAACGTGACGGATGGTTACTTGCAGTCATGCCGAGTAGCGGTAGAGGATTAAAAAACCCAGACGTTATTAAGCTGAAGGATTGGCATCCAGCAACCGGCGGAAACATGTATGGCACCAATGATCCTAATGTTGATAACGTCGATCCCGCCTTGCCCGATAGCCCAGCGACCAAATTCCGCCCTATGAGTCTGATCTGGCGTCGGATTCTGTTATCGACGCGATGTAATTCAGGTAGGTTCAGTACAAACACACGTCACAAGCCAACTCAAGAACTGACCCGAAGGAAGGCCTCCACAGAGCGACCAAGATGATGGGCAAACTTTGCGACGGTGATTGGATTTTTGGCCTGTGTCTCATCTCGGATCTGGACTTGCCGCTTGAATTCTTCGTACCCTGGCCACTGATGTACACCAAGCATCGTCATAAGTGAATTTTACACAAAGATACGAGGCAGCCAAATAGCTACATACCCCGAGACGAATATACGTCGTTGATTTTCCCCCGAGCTGAGCGTGTACTCTAGCATCACGAAGGGTCTTACAGTGACCATTGATCGCGTCATCTAGAGAGAGCCCTAAACCACCGTCTTGCTGAAGGAAGAAAATAGGCATCTGTAATATTGCCTCAGCAACATGTTGCCTACGGTCGGTCATGTTCTCCGGAATCCATCGGGTCTGGGGAATAACCGTGCCCGTCCGCACGATGCTATAATCGAGTAGCCAAAGCAGGTGACCATGATTGTGGTCCCGCATGAACGGCGTGGGGGAAATGTTGTCTGGGATGGCTCGGACGACGAATACACCCGAACCGTCTGGCTTGAGTAAGGTCTGGCACAACTGGTTCAAGGTCAAGCCTGACCGCTCTGTCTTCAGTAGATGGTGAAGATAACCCTCTGCGCTGTTGGGGCCGAAGGATTGGGAAATATATCCGTCTATCAGGAGTTGGGGTGTCTGAAGAACGGGATGTTAGATAAGGACATGGTGACACAAAGTGGCTCATTCACATGGGGCATTGCCGACGAGAGAGGACCAATGACTAGAACCTTGCTTGGTTGAGTGGTGAGATGCTACGACATTCTTTTACCTAGGTCGTATATAAATGCTCTCGATGTCGTCTCCAGTTTGAGAGGCCCAATCACGAAATGTGAAACGCAGCGGGTGGTGATACAAAGTCACCCCGTACACCCGTGAGCCCTACGTTCACCATACAGTGCGTCGGTGTCCAGCTGGAGGGCTGGAAGTAGCGACTTTCGACCCCAGAAAGGAAGGATTTGTGAATTCATCTAGGGAGTTACCGTCGACCTCCATCAGTGAACGTGGTGGTGCTGAAAAAAGAGATAAAGACAATGTGCCCGATTAATATTCTTGTTTGACAGTCCACAAGTTTGAGTCTAGACCAAGTATCTGTGGAGACAAGAGCTGTATAAGGGGGAGGCGATGATTAACCGCCGCACTTTCCCGGGCTGTCGCGTTCCCGGAGATAATCGACGCGGAGGAGTCGATCAACCTCATCAAGATCGACGATCATCGTCGAGAAGGATATAAGATATAAGGATATCTGGATGAGGGCGGCCGTCACAGCAGCCCGAGCTCGCTTGGTACTATGATTTAGGGATTATTCTGTTGTTAGAAAAGGAATTGGCAGCCATCTGGACGTACCGTGTTCTATCCGTTGAAAGACTTCATTCGAGGCGGAATGCCGGTGCGATATTGACTCGGAACGTCCCTCTTTCGTCGTCAGTACTAGTCACGTGTCGTCTATGGGTGTTTCAAGTTCAAGATTGAAATAAAAATTATCGATGAAGGTTTAAATGACAACAGATGCCGAACCAGATCCAATCTCAAATACATAGTACTAGAGGGCTACAGTAGTCAATTTGAATGCTGTGATGCTTTATTCGCTATTTGGATACTTCGACTTGATACGCATGTCGATAAGGATGACATCATGTATCAAATTCAGTGGTGACTGGGCAACAACCAGGCGAGACAAAGTGATTGAACGAGACCCCGTCCAATGTTTTGGGTGCCGCGGCCAGTTGTTGTGTCTGGGGTGGCTTTGGTGGACGTGTTAACGACCGTGACTTGAATCCTATGCAGCACAGTACTACTGACCGAGGTGCCCAGGTGACCGGTAACGGTGTCTAACGGCAAGGACTAACGATGTCAATGCTGAAAAGGAAGGGCATGACACACAAGGGACCCTGCTGGAGTCGCTCGTGATGACACAAGCTAGCAAATGTGCCTCATCCCAACTACGTCCCCAGGCCTGTAAGTTGTGAACAATTACCATACTTGCATGTCGAGCCCCATTACAAGTGATAATATACCGTCTATGAATCCACCTGAGGAGTTCCTTCAAGTTATCTACACACTGTTATCATTTCTACAATGTAAATCAATTCAGTCAGGTAAATACCGCAATCTGATTGGTCGGTCAAGAGCAACTGAATTGGATTACATAGCAAAATGCCCACATCTACATCCAAATGGACATCTAAAACGTGACGGATGGTTACTTGCAGTCATGCCGAGTTGTGGCAGAGGATTAAAAAACCCAGACGTTATTGAGCTGAAGGATTGGCATCCAGTTACCGGCGGAAACATGTATGGCACCGATGATCCTAATGTTGATAACGTCAATCCCGCCTTGCCCGATAGCCCAGCGATCAAATTCCGCCCTATGAGTCTGATTTGGCGTCGGATTCTGTTATCGACGCGATATAATTCAGTACAGACACATGTCACAAGCCAACTCAAGAACTGACCCGAAGGAAGGCCTCTACGGAGCGACCAAGATGATTGGCAAACTTTGCGACGGTGATTGGATTTTTGGCCTGTGTCTCATCTCGGATCTGGACTTGCCGCTTGAATTCCTTATACCCTGGCCACTGATATACACCAAGCATCGTCATAAGTAGATTTTTCACAAAGATACGAGGCAGGCATATGACTACATACCCCGATTCGAATATGCGTCGTTGTTCTTCCCCCGAGCTGAGCTAGTTCTCTAGCATCACGAAGGGTCTGACAACGACCATTGATCGCGTCATCTAGAGAGAGCCCCAAACCGCCGTCTTGCTGAAGAAAGAAAATAGGCATTTGTAATACTGCCTCAGCAACGTATTGCCTATGGTCGTTCACGTTCTCCGGAGTCCATCGGGGTCGAGTAACCAAAGCAGGTGACCATGGTTGTGGTCCCGCATGAACGGCGTGGGGGAAATGTTGTCTGGGATAGCTCTGACGATGAATACACCCGAACCGTCTGGCTTGAGTAAGGTCTGGCACAACTGGTTCAAGGTCAAACCTGACTGCTCTGTCTTCAGCAGATGGTGAAGATAGCCTTCTGCGCTGTTGGGGCCGAAGGTCTGGGAAATATATCCATCTACGAGGAGTTCGGGTGTCTGAAGAACGGGATGTTAGATCAGCCTGAGGGCACGGTGACACAATTGGCTCATTCACATAGGGCATTGCTGACGAGAGAGGATCGCTGGTTATAACCTTGCTTGGTTGAGTGGTGAGGTGCTACGACATTCTTCGACCTCGGTCGCATATAAATGCTCTTGGTGTCGTCTCCGGTTTGAGAGGCCTAATCACGAAATGTAAGATGTAGCGGGTGGTGATACAAAGTCACCTCGTACACCCGTGAGCCTACAACCACCATACAGTGCGTCGGTGTCCAGCTGGAGGGCTGTAAGTTAGCGACTTTCGACCCAAGAAAGGAAGGATTTGTGAATTCATGAGCTTGGCAGTTGGCGTCGACCTCCATCGGATTATGGTGGCGCAAAAAAAAAAGAGATAAAGATACAGCATAACAATGTGCACGACCAGATTCGTCGCATCGAACCCCTTAAGGTTCTACTTTATTCTTGTTTTGACAGTCCGTGCACGAGGTTGAGTCTGTACCAGTATCTGTAGAGACGAGACGAGACCTGTATAAGGGGGACTCGGCGGCGATCATCAACCGCTGCGCATTCCCGGGCGCCCGTCGCGTTCCCGAAGATAATTGACACGGCCCAGAACGAGTCGATCGACCTCATCAAGATCAAGATCGTCGTCGAGAAGGATAGTATCTGGATGAGGACAACTGTTACAGCAGCCTGAGCTCGCTTGGCATTATGATTTTGGGATGCTACAGTATTCTGCATCAGTAAATTGTGCAAAACCTTTTCAACTTTTCAAGTAAATAAGTGAAAAAGTTGACATTAGTCATGCTGATGGAATGCAAGCTTTTATAAGTTTGGATCACTTTTTGCAACTTTCCGTCCTTTTTCGCTTGTGCAAGCTTGTACAAGCCCAAAGAAGTTTAGTGCAGGTTTAGGAATTGTTAACGCCATCTGGACGTACCGTGTTCTTTCCGTAGACCTTATTCGAGGCAGAAAATACAGTAGTCTTCAGAAGAACCGACTCGGAACGCTCGGAATAGTGATGTCGCAGCTCGACATGCAAGTTTGGTAATTGCTTCCAACTTACAGGCCTGAGGAGGTAATTGATGAGGCAAATTTGCTAGCTTGTGTCACCAAGAGCGACTCCAGCAGGATCCCTTGTGTGCCATGCCCTTCCATTTCTTCCTTGCCTGAGCACCGGTCACTCGGAACACCCCTCTTTCCCGGGTGTCAGTGGCGGTCACGTGTCGTACTAACAGTTACCGGGTGTTTCAAGTTCATTCTGTCCGAGTCATATGTCCGAGTCATATCAACAAACGTATCAACAGATGAAGCTTGATAAAAATTATCGATGAAGGTTTAAAACAGATGCCGACTCGGAACCAGATCTGATCTCAAGTACATAGAGAGCGGCTAGTCAACTTGAATGCCGTGGTGCTTTATTCGCCATTTGGACTCGATACTTCGACTTGATACGCATGTCAATAAGGATGATATCTTGTATCAAATTCAGTGGTGACTAGGCAACAACCGGGCGAGACAAAGTGATCGAATGAGACCCATCCAATGTTTTGGGTGCCAGTTGTTGCGTCTGGTGGCGTTGACGACCGTGACTCGAATCCTAGTATACAGTACAGTACAACTGACAGAGATGCCCAGGTGACCGGTAACGGTATCTAACGGCAAGGGTTAACGGTGTCAATGTAGAAAAAGAAGGGCATGGCATACAAGGGATCCTGCTGGAGTCGCTCGTGATTGCACAAGCTAGCAAATTTACCTATGATTGGCTCATTCACATGGGGCATTGCTGACGAGAGTGGACAGTTGATTAGAATCTTGCTTGGTTGAGTGGTGAGATGCTACGACATTCTTTTACCTAGGCCACATATAAATGCTCTTGATGAACCCATCTAAGGAGTTGGTGTCGACCTCCATAGTGGACATGATGGCGCTAAAATTAAAAAAAAAAAAAAGATACGGCATGACCATGAGGACGATTAAATTCGTTGCATGGAACCCTTAAAATTCTACTTTATGCTTTTTTGACAGTCCGTACGTTTGAGTCTGTACCAGTATCTGTGGAGACAAGAGCTGCCAGTGTAGGGGAGGCGATGAAAAACCGCCGCACATTCCCGGGCCTGTCGCGTTCCCGGAGATAATCAACATGGAGGATCGACGCGGAGGGGTCGATCGACCTCATCAAGATCAGCGATTGTCGTCGAGATGGATATCGAGATGAGGACATCTGTCACAGCAGCCTGAGGTCGCTTGACATTATGATTTAGGGATTATTCGGTGGTTAGAAAAGGAATTGGTAACGCCAGGTGGAACAGTACCGTGTTCTGTCGGTTGAAAAGACTTCATTCGAGGCAGAAAGCCGAAACGCCCCTCATTCGAACGTCGGTACCAGTCACGTGTCATACTAGCATCTTTTTCGCTTCAATGTTCCGTTGGTTACACAGTACGGGTGTTTAAAGTCTTGAAATTCAAGACCCGGCACAGCTAGTAGTCAACTTGAATACTGTGATACTTTATTCGCTATTTGGACTCGATACTTCGACTTGATACGCATGTCGATAAGGATGACATCATGTATCGAATTCAGTGGTGACGGGGCAACAACCGGGCGGGACAACTCAGACAAGGTGATCGAATGAGACCCCGTCCAATGTTTTGGGTGCCAGTTGTTGTGTCTAGTGGCTTTGGTGACATGTTAACGGCCTTGACTTGAACCCTATACCGTACTGTACTATTAACCATGCATTTCCGAGGTGCCCAGGCCGTGACCGAAACGGTGTCTAACGTCAAGGACCAACGATGACGGAAGGGCATAGCACGCAAGGAATCCCGCTAGAGTTTCCCTCGTGATGACATAAGCTAGTAAATTCGTGCCATCCCAATTACATCCTCAGGCCCTGTAAGATGGAAGCAATTACCATACTTGCATGTCGAACCCCATTGCTAGTGATAATATACATCAGATGTTGAGAGTAGTAGCATGATATGAGGTAAAAGCAATCAAACAAAAAGCGCAGAGACGTTTCAGAATCGAAGTAGATCGGACGCGTGAAACTGTTACAGGATTAAGAACAAAGGCTGGTATGAAAGGGGATGGAAGGGGTAAGAACGAAGGGTAGAGACACATGGCCAGAGAAAATGGCCAGCAGAAGGTCCATTTGTAGATAAGAGTATATGTCTCCCGCATAAGTTACTCGGTGAGCCTAAGCACAGTCCTCTATGAATTTCAAGCAAATCGACCCAGTTGCGCGAGCCCCTTAAACAACTGTTGTGGAGCGTGCCTGCAAGGGAAATGCCGATGACATGGGCGAGACCTGTGCATGCTGCGCAAGAGATGGCTCATCAAGGTTGACAGAGTTGTTGGTACCCGGCGCTGCTACATTCGGTGTGGCAGGTGTGGCACTAGACGAGGACATCTTGCCGATGTACCACGACTACAATCAAAATGGTGAAGGGTACAGGGCAGTCAGATAATATGAAGGTCGTATCTTTGGAGTATGAACGCACCGGAACCCAACCACGATCTCCGCCGTCCTCCTTCACAGCCTGCAAGCAAGGATGAACAAATAAAAGAAGCGCAAAAGGGAGACGATCGTACATATGACCAGTGATTATAGCGCTTGAAAACACGAAGTACGTCATCCTTATATAGGTCCAGCTCTTCATCGCCTTTTTTCTTATAGTCCATCAATGCATAGCCCGGGAAACTGGTGGATACAATGTGGAGAGGAAGGATAGGGGTTTTCGTGTTGGGTACTGGGGAGGGTGGTTCGGAGTTTGATCCAGAAGCATGACTGGCTTCTGCGACAGCCGTTGCGACGGGTATGCGTGTCTCGAGGAGACACCCAGCAGGTACCCAGCCCTGCTTACTGGTATCCGAATCCACAACACCTGTTCCTTCGGGGTCACGTTGCACGACCCACCACCCTCGCGCTCGGGAAATGATGACGAAGGTGTCACCACTATTCACGATTGAGTTCATGGAAGAGTAGAAATAAAGACACATACACAACAACATCAAACTCGTCTTCCTGTTCAGCCATGTATGGGTATATTGCCACTGCATATGATATCTCGGCCGTAACGGGGACTTCTCTCGCTGGGGTACCTATCTCATTGTGGTCGGACGATGCAGATGCATTTGCTGTGTAAGGAACACCCGACTTTGGAGGTTCCGCGCCACTTGCGCCCTTCAACCGTTCCCGATCAGTATCTTCACGATCCTTGTTATCAGCTGCGGGTGACATTACTTCCGGCCAGCCAGGCTGTGCTGATGTGCCAGTCATCAAGGGTGGAACGACGTTGGCTGACGCATCCGGATGCACTTGTAGACGTGGCGGGCGTGAAGGTGTCCGCGCATGGGAAGTAGCAGGTCTAGGTTTAGATGATGAAGAATCACCAGAAGCCTTGCGAGCGGCTTGCTTTTGTTGAGCAACAGCGATCGGGGACCGAATATCTTTGATGTGCTTGAGCATGAAAACAGGATTCTTTGATGCGTCCTTCAGCTTTTGGAAGAGCAAAAGTGGCTTCTCATCGTAGCTTAGACACCGTTCTATGCGATTACCTGGGAAAGCCTTGTGTTTCCGTAAATGAGGCTCTGGAGGATAAAAGCTACGTACTTGGAGGACCATAGCAGATGAACATAGCATAATTTTGCCAATCATCGTTATTAATTTTGTACTTTCGCAGGGCGGCTGGAAGGACCTTCCACGCTGGGTCCTCCAGGCTAACCTTAAAACTCTTCAGATTATCCGAACTCTCCTGTCTCAAGGGTCGTGGGGGAGTGGAAATTTGAGCTGTCAATGATGAATTATTAACGACACCATTCCTGGGCTGTGGCTGCGACCGGTATGAGAGATCATGCTCGAGACGGTTGGGTGAGGGATTAGGGGAATCAGACATCTCGGGCTTGGTGGGTGAGCCAGAGGACTTGTCATATTGCGCCCATTTAAAGGAGGGTTGCCGGGTGAGTGGACTGCCTTCAATCTGAATGCCAAGTTATACAGACTAGACACGGTGAACTGTGAGAACGCACCACAGGTTGATGTGATGATCGCCAAACGTGAAGGTCGTCCATTGTTGAGAGAACAGTCTCCGATAATCTTCTATTATCTTTCTCAAGTGATCGTAGTCGTTCCTCTGAAGAATATGAGTGACACGCGATGGATTAAATAAGGACGCAATTAACCTTGTTCCCGTATGATATTGTACAGTTTGTCAACAGTAATATTCTCTTGAGGATCAGCTACTTCCGCTTTCCCCAGCTCAATAGATAGTCAATGGCATAGAGGAGAGAAAACCGACTCACAAGGGGGGATGTAGTGGCCATGTTCGAAGGGGACGTCATGGTCCAGCTTTATGAGGTAGACGGCCTTCAAAATGGCTAGACGTTGGCCAACCGTGGCGATACCCATTTCTTTTAGGTCTTCCGGGCCCATTATGCAGAGAACATCCCCAGTCAGGTTATGCTCTAGACCCATGATGAGATGATGGTAACCGGGAGGGGACAATAATAAAGAGAAATTATTGACCTTTAACGTTAGCCTCGTATTGTGGTAAACCAAGGTTGGCAAAAAATAGTTGCACGTCATTCTCATCCCAGCTGGAGATTAGGCCTTTTGGTTCTGGTGGTTGGGGATCCATGGGAGTTGTGAGTGAGCGAAGGTCGCCGATCACGAGCCTGTGAGGCTTTTACGCACGTGATCCACCCCGCACGTGCACGGTTTCTCTCCGCGTCGGCGTCGGGATTCTCGCAATTCACGGCATAAGCACTATGGATGATCTCTGGGGCAATGCCTGGGGCAGTCCCGACGACGACACGAGACCAAAGACTTGGACAATCTCCGAAAAGCCCCGGAATGATGACCTCCAGGAAGACGACCTTGCCATGCCCTCTTGGTCTACCGGACCCGGCATTAAATGGGACGAACCATCGGATACCCAGGCTTCCCTATGGTCGAATGCTCATCACACCGCACAAAACTGGTCACCCGAAAATCTATACGGTGATATCCCTCAAGGAAATTCTCGCATACCCGAGCCCCAGGGGGATACCAATTCCACAGTTGAGCTACCTGTGCCCTTTGAACCCGAGTCTCACTCCTTTTCGTCTCCCTCGCCCCGAGCTCAACCCGATGACATCACCCCCCCTTCGCCGTCAAGAGAACCAGACCGGGAGTCATCACCCTCTCCGATACTGTCTTCACTTTCACGTTCCCCTGAACCGTCACCACCTTCCAGTCCCGACGCCCTTGGTACCTTCACTATTGGTGCCGAGCATAGTGATACCGCTCCCTTTCCTACTACCGGAGGTCCACTTGGCAGCCAGATAGATGGCAATGAATGGGGCTCTCCATGGGGGAGTGTGTCGAAAGATGCAGACGAAGGAAGCGCCCAGGTTGCCAGTGACGAGTGGGAGTCTGCAAAGCTGAGGCAATTAGAAATGAATCGCCGAGTGGTGAGCAACTCCTCCTGCCTATCTCCTTGTCTTACGACGGTTTGCACTTGCGAAGCCACCGGAATTACTATCACAAATTTTACATCATCTCGAGGAGCTTGCTAAGGACGCTTGGCCAGAAACTCAGGATGCTGGCAAGGAAGACTGGGAGAGGCGATGGCATTCTGGTATGGATGTTAATGGGCTGTAAGTCTATGGCTTTTTGTTCTATGTCCTACCTCTTACACATTTACAGTGACGGTTTGTTGCTGCGCTACGTTCCAGTCCTTACACTTCCACAGCCTCTACCCTTGGGCAAAAGTTTCACCGCGAGAGCTATGGCTGATGCTGTCAAGCTTTCTCGGAATACTGCGTTAGCCCGTACTAGCCCGATGTCAACTCTTCTTGCGGCAAAAGGGTCGACCGCCTGGGAAACATCTGTCAAGTCCCGGACGGAGACGCCTGTGGATGAGGTCCCTTTAGGATGGCGGATTCTTGAAAAGGATCTCAAGAAGGATGAGAAAGCTGGGGATAAGGTGAAAAAATCGACTGGGCTGCTGGCTAGTTTCTGGAGTCGGAGGACCACCAGTTCGCCAAGTTACCCTCCTAGCCAAGAACAGAACAGTCTTTCGCCAGACACCACTGCGCCTGAAAGTCCACACCCTGTCTCGGCGTTGGACCAACGCTCCAGTATGGAGAGTGTGAAGGTCTCTCCCATTACAGTGACCAGACCTCAGACACCCGCCCAACCGTCCCCTGCACCCTCGTCATCTCAGGCACGGGCAGTTTCCTTATCATCTTCTTTGAGTCTAGCATTTCCGCCCGCCGACCCTGTGGCGCAGGATGAGGATGCGAACGTACAGCCACCTGGGTCAGCTGTATCGCGCTTCCTCAAACGATTTTCTCGGCCGCGGGTATCGTCTTCTTCCCCACACAATTCATTAACACTCTCAGGTGACGATCTCGAGTACCTCTCCGACGTAAGATTCAACTCCACGGACTTGGTGGATACTGGTGACGGACTCACTGGCCTCGGTGGCGCGGCTGAAGGCATCGCAAGCGGCTTTCTCCGCGGGAAATTGCCGCCACCATTGCCACCGCCTCCGAAACTTCCTGCCCCACCTTCTCACAGCCTGGCCGCGCCAGCGGGGAGCAACACGTTCAACAGCCACTCGCTCATACCCCCCAATGATCCACATCTGAATTCCGTGCCTGATCTGAAAAGCTCACCGGAAGGTCCTACCGTCTCAGCACTGACTCTTCTCACTCCCTGTCCTCTTGACCCTCCGAAGTCGAAATCTATACTTCCAATCTCGGCTCTATCTCAACACCTCTCGCCGGATAAGATAACACCATCTCTCATACTCCCTGTGTCGTCTTCGCGTCCCAATTCAGTCATGAGTACTCCACCCATCGCTCAAACTCAGCTTCAAGCTTCTGGGAACACTACCAAACCTTTTGACATTTCCCAGGACGATGGCGATTTCTCAGACTTCCACGCATCTCCTGCGGACCCTCCACTTCTCCCGTTCAACGACAGCTCGCCCGTTATGACCACGTGACCGACTAATACCTTTGAAACGCCAGATGCGTCTCGGCCATTCAATTTTGAGAACCCCATCCTCCCAACGGCATCTACTCCACCTCTGCCTCGAGAATCTGTATCTACACAGGGAGCCAGGTTTGATCGTCCAAACGCTACCCCCACACATTCTCGCACCAATAGCCAGCAATCTACTTCACCGTCAAAAGCGGCGCCTACTTCGCCAAAACAGAAGGCGATTACTCAAGGGCATCAACGCACGCAGAGCCTGCTCGACCTGGCCGCAACCAGGCGAGGTCGATGGCCCGCACCGCCGTCACCGTTGCCCGAACCACTCCAACCCCCGCCCGCACCGCCCGGAAAGGGCCAAGCCGAAGGTCCCACGAATGCGGATTACTTCGGGAGTTCGCCCACAGATGTTAATTTCAACTTTTCGTCTCCTCGCGCCCCACCCGGAAAGACTTCATCGCTATTACCATCGACACAGGCGGGCACCTCGAACGAAGACTCATTCTCTATACCAAATGTTTTCGATGCCATCCCCCTGTCAGGACCTCCCTCTGGATCACCGTTACTCATTTCCCCCACGCCTCATACTGCCAGTGCACCATCCGCTCGAAGGACTTTGTCGCCACCTCCTCTCCCAACTCCAATTATGAACACGTCCAAGTCGCCACCGAAGTCCTCCACGCCAGTTCCGTTACTTCCTCCGCCTGGTGGCTTTAGAATGGCGTCGCCAGCGAAAGCGCCACCGGCACCAGCACCGGCGCCACCGATCGTACCGGAACCCTCCCCGCTTGCATTCCTCATGGATAGTGGCGCAGGGGAGAACATCAGCTTGCCCCACGTAAAAGCGAAAGCGAAAGCGACGCCTCCACCACCACCTGCACCCGTCAAGGGTACTGGGGGTCTCACTGCACAGGATCTAAGTTTCTTCGAAGGACTGTGAAGGTTGTTGAGGGTGGCAGTACGGGTAGAAGTCCATCATCATTCGTGGAGGCTCTCATCACTTACGGATGATATACGACGCCCTATACCCTCTTCATAGGGGACGCGCGCTGTCCAAGTGTAAGGAGTGGAGAGGGCGCGACTTCATCGTTACAGATGGAACCGCATGGCCACGGGATGCAGCGTTGCATGGGCACGTATAGTGTCATAAATATACATCGACGTGATACTGTTTGCGTTTGACGGGCGCACTGTTGGGATAACGGCACTGTATGTTACATCATGACGAGGATGATACACTAAAGTACAAATTACAAGGCTTATGGTTCATAGTTAATGCATGGTTAAGTCGTTGAGGGTTGGGATTGACACCGAAGAAACGGCCAGTGCAGTGCGCCTGGATTCGCCCGGGAATGGAGGTTGCCGAGCCCTAATGCTTGCCTTTCTTCTTCCTTCGACTCGACTGCGTCGACGGTCCACTGGCAGGTGTGGATACCGCGATATCCCCCCCAGCCACTTCTGCCATCTCCCCCTCACCAGCTTCGATTTTGGTCCGCGCCTCGAGAAAAAACATAACGTCCCGCACTTGCTCCTCAAGTTCCTTCGCCCGCCGATCAAGCACGGCACGCTCCGTCTCCCCTTCTTCAGCGCGCTTCTGCGTAGCCTCGAGATTCTTCAATAGCCCATTGCTCACCGCGCGCTCCTCGCGCAGCTCCTTCTCGAGCGAACGAGCGACCTCAGCGAAACGCTCACATTTCTTTTCTACACGCTGTTTGTCGCGGAGCATTTCCGAGAAACGTTCGTCTTCCTCCCGATGCCGCCGAGTTTCCTCTGCTATCGCCGCCGCGCGTGATGACTCGGCGTCCTGTCGGATCTCCGCAACGGCATCTTTGAGACTCGCGACTTCGACCTGCAGCGCGACCACCTGCTCTTCATAAAAGGCCCGCTGTGAATCGAGTTGTGATGTTAGGAGATACGAATATTCGATTCCTATCGCTTCGATTTTCTCTGCGGTCAGGGAATCCGACGTGCTGGGACCCCCCATGCCGCTGTCGTCGATGGAGCGCATCGACGCAGAAGGCAGTTCGACAAGTTTTCCATCAGCTCTATTTTGGATAAGCCGATGTACGTAGCCGTCGCCTGCATAGTCCCATACGCGCTGTGTCTCGAGCTCCAATGCGTATAGATGTGTCGTGCGCTCGTAGTGTGCATGAGCATGGGCACGGCCGTACCTCCCACAGCCGATGTTTCCGCAAATCAGGCATATCCAGAGGCTCGTAGTGGAATTACAATCGGCGCAAGATGAGAGTGCGGGTGCGGATGGGTCGGCGAAGGGAATTGGGGCGGAGCGAGCACCGCTGGCGGACGACGGGTGGGATGTACGCAAATTCTGTGAGTAGCGACATACAGGACACCTGACAACTTCGAATGAATCCTGTTCAGTGAAAACAGAGGGAAAAGGTAATCACCGACTATCTCCCCACTTGCTCAGGCATTCGCAGTGGAACGTGTGTGTGCATGGGACTGTCACTAGCCCAGTGACCGCAGAATCCATGCGCTCGAGGCAAACAGGGCACGTCGGCAACTCAACAACCGGGGCCTTTGCAGAACCGAGCCTTGATAGAGCCAATGATACTGAATCGTCAGCATCTATGCTCACGGACGTGATATGAACGACGTGACAAGTAGCTGGCTGGCGATGTGGTGAGAAGTTGCGGTGATACCGGCGAGGAAAGAAATGACTAACATTCATCGAATTGAACGCTTTGCCATTGTAGGCTTCGGCAAACTCCAAGGCACTTTCGCCCTTGCGAAACTTGATGAGAGCTATAGACCGGTTGGGGGCCGTATCTCTGTGTGAAAAGCACACTTCATAAAGTGAATGAAGATACTTGATACGCGAAACGTACCGAATCATCCTCAGGTGAGCCATACCCTCCTGTGCGGGAGCGACAAAAGCAAGGAAATCCGATGGCGTCATCCAGGATGGTACAGCCAGCACGCCGACCATATAGCCATCGCTGTCTGCACTTTCTAGCATGACGCGACTGACATCCGGCATGGACGTCCCCTCGTTCGTCTCAGCGAGCTGCTGTTGCTCAACGTCGCGAAAGACATGGACGACCCCGTTAGGAAGATTCGTAGTCCCAGATTTGGTGTGACTTTGAGGAACGAAAGCGGCGATTGCTGGCCCTGGGTACCAGCTTAGCTTTGATGATACAGTAGATACAACTCAGATGTGAACGCACCTTTGGGGTCTGCCCGCCCCTTACTGACAAAAAGCGATGAAGACATGTTGTCTAGGTCAACCCAATCCAAAGCGATGGGCCCAAATCGATAATCTTTCCCGCGAGGATTAAAAGTTGCGTTTCTGCGCGCTGTAGATCTGTGTGGGTGTGCTGGGAGCGGTTGCCACAAAGATAACGGTGTGAAGGTGTCGGTTTGTTCAGACTTTGAAGATGATACGTGGTGTAGGGCTATGCGGACATGATATGCTCTCATCCTTGGGAAGTGAATGTGATGGGAGACATGAATGCGGTGTATTGAGCGGATGAAGGCAAGACATGGCTGGGCGTCTGACTAAGGATGCTCAGGACGCTCACCACCACCACCAACGCTGCGTCCAGCAGACTTCCCTATCCGAACCTCACCGCTGCATTATCTGTACCTTTCACCAGAAAGTCGCTCACGGCAATACGCGCCGCGCTCACCAGAGCTGCCGACGACTACACTCCCATTGCCGCCGACTCGAAAGAAGGGCACGCCGCGGTTCTCATACCTCTCTGCAATGTCAACGACCAGCCTGGTATACTACTCGAACTGCGAGGAAGGCTAAGAACACATTCGGGCGAAGTCAGGTACGGGCTGCGTAGATGTCTTACCTCGTATGCCCACACTCTCCGATGCACCTGTTTGTAGTTTTCCGGGGGGAAGAGTTGATTCTGTAGGTAACAGATTCCAAGCGCTCATTGTCTGGACAACTTGTGTGCTGCGCAGCATCACGATCGCCTTGGCTAACTTGAAACCAAATTCGTTGAGTCTAGGTGGACAGAACCTTCCTTGCAGCGGCTCTCCGTGAAACACGAGAGGAGGTTGGCATATTACCCGACCAAGTGGAAATCCTAGGACAGGTGGGGCCGCCCCAACTTTCCTTTAGTGGATTGCGCGTGTGGCCGTATGTTGTGCGTTCTCCGTTTTATTGCCGCAAATCCGTTGACCCCTTCATATGCTGCGACGTCGCCACTGTGACCTTTAGGGTTTTGTACATGCGACGCCCCGACAGCGATATGAAACCATTGGAGAAGAAGCTCCGTTACCTTCATTACGGATGGGTTCCTTGGCTCCTTCACAGTTAGAGGTTGCTGCCGCATTTCATCTTCCCCTCGCCTTCGCGGCAACCCCTACACGACTACAGGTACACCACTTCCGTGGTGGACAGCCTTATTGGACAGTTGAAGTGTCGGATCTCATAAAGGGTGCCATTCAAATTCAATCGAGCCATTGCAACGGGGACGGACCCAAGGAGAAGGTAGAAGTTTGGGGACTCACAGGCTGGTACCTTTTCCAATTCATGAAAGCTCTTAAGATTTATGAATGACAATGTTTCATGTGGTATGTGTGGTGTGGCACCCGAGCTACAGTACGTACAAAGCGATACGCGAAATATTCGGACGCGTGGAGGGCACATGTTTCTGATACTCGCAGGCAGGCTAGCGCGGTACCTAGCGAGTGGGCGTTTACTGTATCCGAGTGCCGTGACCAATCCTTAGGATGTATCGTCGTCATCGTAACCTATGAGAGTGTCTCAGGAATAGGAAGTAACCCCTGACAGGGGGTTTAGGGGTAGTTGAGAATGCTGTAACATGTTACCCGGAGTGTGTTTTGGATGCGGTGCCCACACGCTGCCGAAGAGCTATCCGAGCGTTAGACTGATGGGGATCGATGGACGTGCTCGCCTGGGACGAGCCTTCGTCCAAGCGAATCGTGTTCGAAGAGGTGTCCGCGCCAACAACGTGGGTGTTGGCGCGGCTCACGGTAGAGCCGTCAGGGGGTCGCGCGTGGTCACCCTTGGTCTTGGTTGGCTGCCGTCTCTTACGGCGAGATTCCCATATAATATACAATCCAACCTCCGAAATTGCAACGATTGTTGCGGCGAGCAACGACAGAAGAACTTTCTAGATTTGATTTGAACAGGCGTTAGTCAGAAACGAGTAGACGAACCAAACGTAATAGCGTCAACCGACCCATTCGTCACGCCAACTCGCGCGTTGTGCAGCCCACCATGTCGCGGCCCCAGTACATATCACGCTAAGGAGGGCATTAAGTACTGCTATGATCGCCCTTTTGTCGCTGATGTCGCGCGCGGCGCTCTCAGAGTGATCAGGTGGGTGCGACACCTGCGGAAATTTCTTGTCGGGAGAGGTGCGCGTTCCAGCCAGCAGGGAAACCATATTGTATGCCAGTGGATCGAGCGGAGGGTTACTCGACCTGAGTGCCCTTGCGGCCTCCTCTGTCCGCGCCCATCTTGATATGGACAGAAGAAGGGCGTATGAAATCAATGGTGTTGACGAACTCGAACTCGCTGTTTCGGAGAGGAGCGGTGAGAGCTCCGCGGAGAGTGGGGTGGGGACCGTGTCCACGAGGGGGCGTAGTATGTCCACGAGGTGGGGTTCCAGTGAAACGGATAGATTAACATGTGGTGGATGTTGGCTCATTGAACGAGCGGGCCTGGGGGTGGGCGGGAACAACCAGCGTTGTTATTCTACTCGGGGGCGCATTGGGGGCGGTGGCACGAAGAACGTGCATGGCTACCCTTCCCTCACAGTTGCTTCAACCGCTTTTTTCTTTTTCCACTCAAAATCCCTCAGAGTTTCCCATCTTGTGGAGTGCTTTGGAGAACGTTTCCCAAGAACTCTCCTCGAACAAATCCCTCCGGTCATTTCATCAACGTTCTTCCCCCCAAACCTAACTAACTAGCGTGAATAGAATTCAACTCGGTTCTCAAACCCCTTCTATCTGGAAGCCGCTCCACGGAGTATGGGATAGTGTCGCCCGCGCCCAGTCCGCGAGAATTAGCTTGGACAGTCAGCACATGCAGCTTGTCCTCAGCTTAGCAAAATTCACCCGCAATCTTGTCGCGGACGTCCCACTTAACCAAAAAAACGCGTTGTGAGTGTGCAGGTCCTCCGGCCGTTCCTTTGCTCCGGGAAACCCAAGTATTTCCCAGCCCTTCAGAACCACAAATACGCCAACTGATTTATCTCCTTACCGCATGGACAAAGCATGACAATGAAGGTAGTACTAGGTTTCCCCCCTCCTGACATGGTTCACTTCCATTCATGGCACTTCAGTCGGGATAGCGTTTGCGACAACGAGGATGCTGACGCAGACACTTTCCAATCTGGTGACCGGAAACCAAGAGCTCCTCGACCAGTTCTGGAGGGTTCATATGGACATTCCAGAGGAACGGTCTGTCCTAATGTAAATGTCATTTCGCCTGCATGTGCTCATGTCACTGACCTCTTCCTAACTAGGACAGCCGTCTTTTAGGCTTGCCAGATTTGCGCACTGTACTATCCGTGCTTGTCCTTATTGTGAATTGCGTCCACGATAGCAAAGAACGAGGGTATGCACGGTGAAACACACCCGCCCACATTGAAATTCGGTTCCACTTTTTCACCCCCACTCCGACAGGCACGCTCTAGTTACCACAAGTATCGGTATCCGCGTGTGCATTTCCGTCCTCGACAGGTTAGAAGGTTCTTCGGACCTTCCCGAACTGGAGGACGACACAAAAATCTTTGAGTTAGGGTAATCTTTACCGTCTTTGATGTCCTGCTTGGCACGATATACGTTCCAGATATGCGCTCTTTTCTAAGCTTTTCCAATTTGGATTCTTTCCAGAACTCTACAAGCGAACATCCATGTACCCACGCGTATTCTCACTAGCCCGCATCTCCTTACTTACGTCCCATTGTAGGGAAGACGAGCCCGTTTCCCCGACCCAAACAATACTCTTGAAGCTACTCGACTCGTTTCTGACCCCCGTTCCCACACCACTTCGGGATCGACATGATCATCTGAACAATTTAGCGGGTTTCCTAGCGTCCGTATTTCTCTTTCAGGCAAAACATGCGCAGCACGTCATTCAAAATGCCACCGGTGAACCGCCGCCGGGTGCGAATATCGTCACCAATATGGGTGGCGCGGCCAATTGTGCATTGGATGGACGACTCCCAGGCGTATGGGTCGCTTTAGTGCTGCTGTCAACCAGTCTCTCTTCTATTTTTCTCGCAGAGCAGGAAGATCACAGTGGAGCAAACACGGATCCGGGAGTAGTCACCTTGACTCACCTCTGTCACGACACCATCTCCGCCTCCCGGAGTCGAATGGGGACCGGCTTTATCGAAGAATTAGTAGGTATGATGGGTCCTCGATCTGCATCCTACCTCCTGCGGAGACAGCCGTTCATCCAATCCCAGAAACCCTCCGTTCACTTGACCACTTTCTCCCACGTATCAATTTTGGGAGGGCCAGGACATCCCCGAAAGGCAGAGAAGCCGTTCCTGGCGAAAAAAGGGCGGATGCTTCCGACTTTCCTTACCTTAAACGCGACCTTGTAAGATTGCTCGGGATCCTGTGTCATAACCGTAAGGCGATCCAAGACCGCATACGGCTGTGCGGAGGCATCCCAGTCGTACTCAATTTGTGCACGATTGACGATCGAAACCCTTGTAAGTTCCCGTTTTGGGCCGCGTTGGCTCTTTCTCTCACACACCACTGTCCACTACGTTACGTTTCGGCCGGGGTTAATAATGGACAATCCAGACTTGCGCGAATATGCCATATTTGCGTTGCGGAATATCCTCCATAATAATCCTGAGAACCAGGCCGTTGTCAACGCGTTTCAGGCTGACAAAACACGTGGGACCTGATGTAGTGGTTCGCGACCTTCCTGGTGCCAAGTAGTCGTAATGGAGGAAGGGGCGGTGGTGGTGGTGGTGGTGGTGCCATGCCCATGACACGAGGAGGGTGCCACAGCTTCGGAACTTGGCCGTACACCGCTAGAACGTGATTTTCGGTACAATAATTGACAATGA
>WNFQ01001115.1_pt1 | contig 20949 bp, 21 predicted proteins | sample 5400171 | NCBI WGS metagenome assembly WNFQ01 (sample SAMN13153356, study PRJNA577476) | soil metagenome | isolation source: 20 cm soil under Madrone tree | place: USA:California | collected 2016-06-14 | reverse complement strand
CGGGCTAGATTCTCGTTGAGCCCGCGTTTCTGCCGCACCCCGGCCATGGAGGCGGGGCCGATCGAGCGCGCATTGTCCAGATAAAAGAGCATCGCAGGATGGGATTCGACGGCAAGCAGCATGTCGCCGAAGCGCCCGAGCACGTTGGCGCGGATGACTTCGCGTTCGTAGGCGCCGCAAATCTGCCGTACATTACCCTTGTCCGCCGACACGCAGAAATGGTTCGACCAGAACCAGACGAGCCGCTCGACAAAACCGATCTCAGCGTCCAGCGCGGCATCGATGCGGGCCTTGGCTTCGCCGAGATAAATCTGCTGCGGCACGCTGGGCCCCGGATTCGGCCTTGCTGCTGGTGCCGGGGGCGCGGACTGATCCTTCATCTCCGCCGCGCCCGCGCCACTCGGCGCATTGGCCTGCTGGGCGGCGCCCCCCGCCTGCCGCGCCGCGCGCTGCGCCTGCTGATAGGCGAATGCGGCGCGCGCGGCGGCGCCGCTCGTCAACAAATCCGGATTGTTGATCCGGCCGGCGCCTGCGCGATCCAATTCGGCCAGCAGTGCCCCGCGCGGGTCCGACGCCATGCTCGCGATCGATCCGGCGCGTGGACCGAGGCCAAACCGGTGCAATGCGAGCGCAGCTTGCGCTTTCGGATCAAGGGCCATGCCGTCCTCTCGACGGGCTGCGAGGCCGCTGCGTGGCAGCAACACCGTCCGCGGCGGCAAAGTCAAGGCTGCGGCAGTCTGCCTTTCGTAATCGTGGCCGTGAGATGACAAATTGGAAGGGCAGATTCACAACAGCAGCAGCCCGATCAGGATCGTCATCACCCTCAGTGGTGCGCCGACACTGAAGGTGTCATTCACCAAGAAGGCGGAGAGAGTGCCGGATGCCAGCACGATCGCCACCAGCAACGCGAACGGACGGCGGACATGCGTTGCGATCCACTCTGTAACCAGGCGGAAGAAGCCGGAAACGCGCAGGTTGGCCACCACGATCATCATGCCGAGCAAGAGCGTGATGGTGTCGAAATCGATGGCGCGATAAGCCTCCTGCGGCGTCAAGACGCCGATGACGAGCATGAGGCTGCCGCCAAGCAACGCCGCGCCTGCGCGATCGATGCGATATGCGATAAACGGGAACCTTGCCGACCGCGACGACTGCATATGTCGCGATGAAGATTGCCACCGTTGCAATCAGAGCGAGGTCGGGCATCGCGATCGTTTCCCACAGCCGGCCAACGCGTCATGCTGCTGTAACACGCGCCCGATATATGCGGCTGCGTTCAAGGACATGCCCTCCGCATATCTTTGTCGTAAATTGTAGCGTGCGCGTTGGTTATGGCCGGCGGCTCCGGCCGCATTCGCCCCGCGGTCGGAGCCGCCTTTTCTCCTGCGCTTTCAGACCGATGCGTTGCGGCACCCGGCCGCGCCGCGGTTGCGCAGCATCGCCCGCACTTGCGCCGTCCCACCCTTCGCTCGCGGCCTCAGTCCGAAACCCCTTTTTTCTTGCCGTAGAGCGGGCTAAATCCAACGCTAATGTAGCGCTTGGAACCTGGGAGAAATCGCGATGCGGCGTCCACGCCTCTCGTCCACGCACATCGTCGCGGCTGCACTCACGATCGCGGGCGCGCTCGCGCCCATGCCCGTCATGGCCCAAGCGCAGCCGCCGGCACAACCACCGGCGCAGGCGCCTGCGCCGGTGCTCGGACCATACAAGCCCGTGCCTATCACGCTGCCGCCCGCGGTCAACGACCCGACCTTCGGGACGTTTCGCGACCAGCTCGCCGAGATTGCCAAGAACAAGGATCGCGCCGCGCTCGCGCGGATAGTGGCAGCCAACTTCTTCTGGATACCGGAAGACAAGGACATCGCCGACAAGCAAAAGTCGCCCATCGACAACCTGAGCAAAGCGCTCAGCCTCGACGGGGCGGACGGGTTCGGCTGGGAATCGCTTGCGGCCTATGCCGCGGAGACGACCGCCATGGCCGATCCACAGCACCAAGGCGTGTTCTGCGCGCCGGCCGAGCCCACCTTCGACGAGCGGGCCGCCGACGAGCTGGCCAACGCAACCCGACGGCATCGAAGTGCGCGCGGCGGCAAAACAGGATGCCGCGGTGGTCGACAGGCTCGGTCTTTACCTGGTTCGCGTCCTTCCCGATGACTCGCCTGCCAACGCGGTGCTCGCCACCTTTGCCAAAGTGCTCACCGCCGCCGGCACCGCCGGCTATGTGCCGATCGACACCATCCTGCCCATCGGCGGCGAGCAATTGTGCTACCTCAAGGACGGGGGTAGCTGGAAGATTGCGGGCTTCCTCGGCGGCGAGCCAAATCACTAGACCTCATAAGACGGGGTAATCTCTAATATTGAAAGCCGGTCGTCACCGCGAAAGCGGGGACCCATGATCACCGACAGGGGTCATGGATCCCGGCTCGCCCTCCCTTAGCCGGGACGACAATGGCGAGCGACGGCTCACGGGCCGCTGTCTCGCGCGTCCATCCTGGATTATCTTTCCGGCGCATCCGGGCGGCAGCGCGCACGAGGCTCGCGCACGCAGACAAGAGGCGACCCATGATCATCGAAAACCAAAAAGACGTCACCATCGCGGTCCTGTCGGAACTGCAGCGGGCTCACGATGCAAGATTCAAAGAGATCATGGCCGCCTTCGTGCGTCACCTGCACGACTTCGTGCGCGAGACGAGGCTGACCGAGGAGGAGTTCCACGCTGCCATGGCCTACGTCATTACAATCGGCAAGCACAGCAACGACTCCCACAACGAAGCGGTGCTGATGGCGGGCTCACTCGGACTGTCGGCGCTGATCTGCCTGCTCAATCATGGCAACCAGGGGACGACGGAAACCGACCACAACATGCTTGGGCCGTTCTGGCGCATGCATTCGCCGGTGACGCCGAACGGCGGCTCGATCGTGCGCTCGCCCACGCCGGGGCCGGCGCTGTTCGTCAATGCCGCTTTCCGCGACGCGAAGGGCAACCCGATCGTGGGCGTGGAGGTTGATGTCTGGCACTCATCGCCCGACGGCTTCTATGAGAACCAGGACCCTGGCCAGGCCGACATGAACCTGCGCGGCAAATTTTTCACCGACGCGGACGGCCGCATCAGCTTTCGCAGCGTCAAGCCCGCGGGCTATCCGATCCCCATCGACGGGCCGACCGGCGATCTCTTGCGCGCGCAAGGCCGGCACAATATGCGCCCCGCACATCTTCATTTCCTTGCCTGCAAGGAGGGGTTCAAGACTTTGATCTCGCAGCTCTACGTCCAGGACGACAAGTTCATCGATACCGACGTGCAATTCGGCGTTACGCGCCATCTCATCGGCAACTATGTGCGCCACGAGAACGAGAAGGCGCCCGCCGCCGACGTCAAAGGGCCGTGGTATTCGCTCGAGCACACCTTCGTCATGGAACGTGGCCAGCCGAAACTGCCGCGACCGCCGATCACCGGCAAGGCGCGCGGCGAGCGGCCGAAGATTCCGCATCTGGCGTGATGGAAAACCTCGCCAGTTCGTCGTTCCGGCCGAGCCGCGATAGCGGCGAGGAGCCGCAATCCATAACCACAGGCCCTGGTTATGGATTTCGGGTTCGCGGGCTTCTCCCGCGCCCCGGAATGGCGAGTTAGAATTTCGCGTCCGGAATTATTATCTCGCTTGTGCGGCGGCGCGCTCGACCGAGGCCGCGGTCTGCCCGAACAGGATCGCGCGCTCCTCCGGGGTGCGGATGCCGCCCACGTTGGGGTTCACCGCCTTCGCCTTTTCGTAGGCGCGCTCGACCGCGGGCCGGGCGCGGATCGTTTCGAACCAGCGCTTGAGGTGCGGGAAGTCGGCGATGTTCTGCCCCTGCCGTTCGTAGGGCACGATCCAAGGATAAATCGCCATGTCGGCGATCGAGTACTCGCCGGCGACGAAATTGCGATCCGCCAGCTGCTTGTTGAGGACGCCGTAGAGCCGGTTGACCTCGTTGCGGTAGCGGTCGATGGCGTAGGGAATTTTATCCACCGCGTAATTGCTGAAGTGATTGTTCTGGCCGGCCATCGGGCCGAGATTGCCCATCTGCCAGAACAGCCACTGGATCGCGTCGGTGCGCGCGCGCAGATCCTTTGCCAGGAAACGACCGGTCTTCTCGGCAAGATAGAGCAGGATCGCCCCGGACTCGAAAACTGCAATCGGCTCGCCTCCGCCGGCCGGTGCGTGATCGATGATGGCGGGAATTCGGTTGTTGGGAGAGATGGCCAGGAACTGCGACTTGAACTGCTCGCCCTTACCGATATTCACCGGCATGATGTTGTAGGGTAGGCCGGTCTCCTCGAGAAAGATCGTGACCTTGTGGCCGTTGGGCGTGGTCCAATAATAGACATCGATCATGGGCGTCGTCCCTTGCACTGAAATCACACGCAGAGTGCTCTATCATAAGCCCGGATGCGGAAGCCACCCATTCAGCGCGCGATCAAAATCTGTGCCGCGCATGGCTCCGTTGTCCGCCAGGCATCGGTGACCTTTCGCCTGCTTCTCTCCGCGGCGCTCCTCACTGACGTTTCAGCCACAGCCGGACGGGCCGGCCGTTGGGAGGCAACTATCCCAGCCTGATATTGGCTTCGCGCACCACTCGCCCCCATTTCTCGATTTCCGCCGCTACGAAGGCGCGAAACTCCTCGGGCGTATTCTCGCGGAATTCGACGTTGAGCTGCTTGAGACGCTCGACGATGTCGGGCTGTCGCAGCACCGCGTTCAGCCCGGCATTGAGCTTTTGCACGATCTCGGCGGGCGTGCTGGCGGGCACAAACAATCCCTGCCACTCGTAGGCTTCGAATCCGGTAAGCGTTTCCGCGAGCGCCGGCACGTCGGGAAGCGCCGCGAGCCTGCCGCGGCCGGTATGCGCGAGGCATTTGATGGTGCCCGCCTGCACGTGCCCGATCGAGGCGGCGGCGTTGGAGAAAAAAAACTTCACCTGCCCGCCGATGAGATCGTTGAGCGCCGGGCCGCCGCCGCGATAGGGAATATGATTGAGCTTGATGCCGGCGCGATGTCTGAACATTTCGAGCGCGAGGTGTTGCACTGTGCCGTTGCCGGAAGACGCCCAGTCGAGCCCGCCGGGAGTCGCCTTGGCGAGCGCGATGACGTCGGCGACGCTCTGCGCCTCCACCGATTTGTTGGCGAGCAAGAGATTGGTGATGATCGCGCCCAGGAAAACCGGCTGGAAATCCTTGACCGTGTCATACGGCAGGTTGGCGTAAAGCGACGGGTTCACCGAATGCGCGGTGGCGTCGTACATGATGGTGTAGCCGTCGCGCTCCGCCTTGGCCACGGCGGCGGCTGCGATCGTGCCCCCAGCGCCGCCGCGGTTATCGATCACGAATTGCGCGCCCCACATCTCGCCGAGCTTCTGGAACAAGAGGCGCCCCACAGTGTCGGCACCGCCCGCCGGCGGATAGGGGATCACCACTTTGACCGGTCGCGCCGGATAAGGGCCCTGCGCCGAAACGGGCGGAGTCGCAGCGGCCAGCGGCAGCACGGCCGCCGAGGCCAATAGCTCTCGCCGCGTCAGCGGAACTCGCCGGTGCACAGTTCCCTCCACTCTTTGCGATAATTTGAACCCACAGTCGGCTGCCCGCTCTTTTCCCATCTTAGCCGCGGCGCCATATTCCGGCGATGGCGAAACATCCCCACGATCCGAATGCGCCGGCAAGGCCGAAGCAAAAGCCCGCGCGCGATCCGGCCAAGCATTCGCAGAAGGATCCGGCGAGGCCCACCCGCGCCAAGGCGGCGCGGCCCGAGCAGCCGCCGATCGAGCCGGCGCTCGCCGACCTCCTCAATCCCGGCATTGGCCAGGGAACCGCGGGCCCGGGGTCGCAGACGGGACTGAAGCCGCCGCCCGACAATTCATTCGACCGGCGCGCCGATTTCTCCGCCGCACACCGCGCGCGCAAATCGACAACGCAGGGACTGGGCGAAGCGCCGCAGGCGCCTTATCGGGGCGCTGCGCCGCTGGGGGAGATCGATCCCGACCTGGCGAAGGCGCTCGGCCTCGACGACGAGGATGGCACGCTCGCGCAAACGGGAAGGGACGCAGGCGAGCCTGCCCCGAGAGGCACCGCCGCGCTCCGCGGCACGACCGGCGCGGTGGCGACCGTGCGCGCGCTCGAAACGCTGTTGCGCGAAGGGCGACCCGAATTCAGCGCGCGGCCGTGGACCCCGCATCGCCCGGCGCGCCCGGAGAAATCGGAAGGCGGGCAGCCGCTGGTGGTCAAATCGGATTTCACGCCCAAGGGCGACCAGCCGCAGGCCATCGCCGATCTCGTGGAAGGGGTGAGCCGGCACGATCGCACCCAGGTCCTGCTCGGCGTCACCGGCTCGGGCAAGACCTTCACCATGGCCAAGGTGATCGAAGCGACGCAGAGGCCGGCGCTGGTGCTCGCGCCCAACAAGACGCTCGCGGCCCAGCTCTACGGCGAGTTCAAGTCGTTCTTCCCGGACAACGCGGTGGAGTATTTCGTCAGCTATTACGACTACTACCAGCCGGAGGCTTACGTCCCGCGCACCGACACCTACATCGAGAAGGAATCCTCGATCAACGAGCAGATCGATCGCATGCGCCACAGCGCGACGCGCGCGCTGCTCGAGCGCGACGACGTCATTATCGTGGCGTCGGTGTCGTGCATCTACGGCATCGGCTCGGTCGAGACCTACTCGGCCATGACGTTCACGCTCAAGCAGCGCGAGCGCATCGACCAGCGTCAGCTCATCGCCGATCTCGTCGCCTTGCAGTACAAGCGCTCGGCCGGCGATTTTTTCCGCGGCTCGTTCCGTGTGCGCGGCGACGTTATCGAGATTTTTCCCGCCCACTACGAGGACCGCGCGTGGCGGGTGTGCCTGTTCGGGGACGAAATCGAATCGATCCACGAATTCGACCCGCTCACCGGAGCGAAGACAGACGAATTGGAATTCGTGAAAATCTACGCCAACTCGCACTACGTGACGCCGCGCCCGACCTTGCTGCAGGCGATCGCCGGCATCAAGCAGGAGCTGCGCGCGCGCCTCGCCGAGCTCAATGCCGCCGGCCGCCTGCTCGAGGCGCAACGGCTCGAGCAGCGCACGCTTTACGACCTCGAGATGATGGAGGCGACCGGAAGCTGCGCCGGCATCGAGAACTATTCCCGCTATCTCACCGGCCGAAAAATGGGTGAGCCGCCGCCGACGCTGTTCGAATACGTGCCCGACAACGCGCTGGTTTTCGTCGACGAGGGCCACGTCACCATTCCCCAGCTCGGCGGCATGTACCGCGGCGACTTCCGCCGCAAGGCAACGCTGGCAGAATACGGCTTCCGCCTGCCCTCCTGCATGGACAACCGCCCGCTGCGGTTCGAGGAGTGGGACGCCATGCGGCCGCAGACCGTCGCCGTCTCCGCTACGCCCGGCCCGTGGGAGATCGAGCAGGCGCACGGCATCTTCGCCGAGCAGGTAATCCGCCCGACCGGGCTGATCGACCCACCGGTCGAGGTGCGGCCCGCGCGCACCCAGGTCGACGATCTCGTCGGCGAGGTGCGCCAGGTCGCGGCGGCGGGCTACCGCGCGCTGGTCACTGTGCTCACCAAGCGCATGGCCGAGGACCTCACCGAATATCTGCACGAGCAGGGAATTCGCGTGCGCTACATGCACTCCGACATCGACACGCTCGAGCGCATCGAGATCATCCGTGATCTCCGGTTGGGCGCGTTCGACGCGCTCGTGGGCATCAATCTATTGCGCGAGGGGCTCGACATTCCGGAATGCGCGCTGGTCGCGATTTTGGACGCCGACAAGGAAGGTTTCCTGCGCAGCGAGACCTCGCTCGTTCAGACCATCGGCCGCGCCGCGCGCAACATCGACGGGCGCGTCATCCTCTATGCCGATACCGTGACCGGCTCGATGGAGCGCGCGATCGCCGAGACCAATCGGCGCCGCGAGAAGCAGGAGGCGTTCAATGCGGCCAATGGCATTACGCCGGAAAGCGTGCGCCGCGACATTGCCGACATTCTGAAGTCGGTCTACGAGCGCGACCACGTACTGATTTCGACCGGCGGCGGGCTCGCCGGCATCGGCGAGGAAGATGCCGCCACCATCGGTCACAATTTCGAGGCGGTGATCGCCGACCTGGAGACGCGCATGCGGGCCGCCGCGGCCGATCTCGACTTCGAGGAAGCCGCGCGGCTGCGCGACGAGATCAAGCGCCTGCGCGCCACCGAGCTCGCGGTGCTCGACGATCCCACCGCCAAGGCGATCGCAATCTCGCGCAGCGGTTCACCCTCTCACCAGGTGCGGGGAGAAGGTGACGGCCCGCGCAAACCCAACCTCGACGAAATGGGCCCGGGTCCGGCCAAAGAATCCAAGCCGTACCGGCCCGGCCCGCGCTCGACCTCCGGCCGCGCCGGCATGCGCGGCGGGTGGCGACCTCGCGGGCGGTGACATGCCCCGTGTCGTCGGCATCGATCACTTGGTGCTCAGCGTCGGCGATTTCGCCCGTTCGAAGGATTTCTACCGCAAGCTGCTCGGCTTTCTCGGCTTCAAGCTCAAACACGACTACGCCGATATGGCCGGCTGGAGCAACGGCAAGACGCTGTTCTGGATCGCCGCCGCCGACGCGCAGGGCAAAAGGCGCAAGTATCGCAAGGGCGACATCGGCTTCCACCACTACGCCTTCGAGCTTTCAAGCCGCAAGGACGTGGACGCGCTCGGCGCCTTCCTCGAGCAGCACGGCATGAATGTGGTCGACCCGCCCGGCGAATACTACGACCGCTCCTATTACGCGGTCTATTTCACCGATCCCGACGGGATGAAGCTCGAAGGCATGGTGTACAAGCCGCCGCCGAAGACGCGCCGGGCGCAGAAGAAGACATAGATTGGGACCACGAGTTTAAGCGTCGGTCGCGGGTGCGGGGGCGCTGGCCCCGTTCATTGCCTGTCTCTTGAGCGGATAGTCCGGACTCTCGTAAAGCTCGCGAATATCCGCGTGACCGAACCGCCCCTCGTCGATCTCGATGACGGCGCCGAGCAGCGCCGGCGCCGGGAGCTCCTCCATTGCAAATTGGATTGCGTCTGCCGCCGTATCGAACCGCCGGTATTTGACCAGCTGCTTCGCTTTGCGGTTGCGCGAGGGAAACAGCTCCGCCGGCGCGCGGTAATCGAATTTGGTCATGGCACTCTTCTCCAATAAACCGAAGCCAGAATTTGAACGATCGCTGTTAAAGCTTGGCCTTTATATAGTGATTGATCGAGCTTAAATCGAGGGCTCGCGAGGGAGGCGTCATGGCCACCTACTTCATTTTCGGTGCAGTCGGCCAGTGCCCGGCCTGCGCCGATCATCGTTTTTCGGGTCCGGCGATGCTCGCGCCGGAGACCAGCGTGACCTGTCACAACTGCGGCCAGGCGTGTACCGTGGCGACCGCCGTGGAGACCGCGCTCGCGTCGGGCGCGGTGAAGAAGCTCAGCGACCATCGCGTGGTCCACAGACGTTGAAATCCGATTACGGATTTATAGACTACCTCAGATATCGAGCAGCAGGAGGAACGCCATGGCCAAGGGTCAGATGCGCAGCAACAAGGAGAAGAAGAAGCCGAAGGCGGACTGGAACAAGAAGAAGAAAGGCGGTCCTCCCCCGTCGCCGTTCGCCATCGGGCAAGGCCAGGGCCAACCCGCCCAGAACCCCTTTGCCAAGAAAGGGTAGCCGAACGACGGCCCAAGGGCGCAGGTGCCCCGCGCTCGGGCCGCGGGCGCGGTGCCAGTTTGCGCGGGCGGTGGCGGCCGCGCACAAGGCCCGCGCTACTCCGCGGCAATCATTCTGCCTGCCGCAGAGTGATGCGCATATGTCTTCCAAGTCGGTGCATACGCCTCATCGGCCTGATTACCCCACGTGGCCCAACCTTTGCGCATGCCGCGGGCGAATAGTTCGAGGTATGGTCCAGGCGAGCACGCTTCGATGATTTCGTATTGCTGGTCAGGCTTGCGCGAATGTTCGCGTTTGCGCGTCGCCAGCAGATTCACCTGACGCCGTCCTGGTGCGAGCGTGCGCGCGTTCTTGCCACGCACGCCGAATAAAATCAGCTCCGTTACGTTGCGGAAATAGAAACCGACGCCACGGCCATCGGAGCCACCATCTTTGCGGACTTTGTGCCAGACGATGTTGGACTTGTAGCCAAAGCCCCACGCCCTCATGACCGCGAGACCCTCAGGTAAGAGCGCATTCGGGCACCAGAGATAGAGGTGCGCCGTCGACCCCGCGAGTTGCTCGACCGGCAGCGCCATGATCGCGTCGAGCCGCATGGTGCCGTAGCGGGTGAGTCGCCGGTGCTCGGGCGCAATTTTTCCGGTCTTGTTTGTGAACCGCCACGGCGGGTCGGCGAGGATGGTGCCGAAGCGGCGGTTCCCGAAGACCGTAAGCAAATCGTGTTTAATGACATCCATGACGTGCAGCTCGCGGCAATGTCGAAGCGGGCATGCGAAGCAACGTAGTACGTGATTCCGTGGCATCGTAAACGCAGTTTGAGTCTTGTTTAAGCTGGGTCGCGATCGCGGCGTCCTCGTTTAAGGCGCGCCGCGCCGCCCCATCATCTCCGTCAACGGCACGCCCCCCGCGTCCCGGTTGCTTAAAAACCCCAGCGGCTGCGCTTGCGTGTCGTCGAACACCGCGGCGCTGAGCGGGCCGCCCATGGCCGCGGCGGTGTCGAGGTTGAGGCGGCGGCGGCGCAGATCGGGGGTGCCGGTCGGCAGCGGCGTGTGGCCGTGCACGATGAAGCGGCCGCAATCGACCTCGTCGCAATGGGTGAGGAACGGCTCGCGCATCCACAGCATCACCTCGGGCTCTTGCTCGGCGAGCGGTACGGTCACATCGACCCCGGCATGCACGAAGAAGCGCAGCCCGTCGTCGTGGCACAACGGCAGCGCGGCCAGCCAGGTGAGATGCTCATCCGAGATGCGGCCGCCGCCGTAATTGCGCAGCGTGCTCGCTCCATTGTTGGCCAGCCACAGCGGCACCGCGTGGTCGCTGGCATGCGCGTCGATCGCCATCTGCTCGTGGTTGCCGCGCAGACAGACGATGCCGCCCGGCTGCGCCGCCTGACGCTGCATGAGCAACTCGATCACACCCCGGCTCTGTAGCCCGCGATCGATATAGTCGCCGAGAAAGACGTAGCGTGCTGGCCGCGCGCCGGCATGGGCCTCGCAAGCCGCCATCAGGCGGTTGAGCTTGTCGAGGCAGCCATGAATATCGCCGACCGCGAAGGTCAGCGGCGAGGCGGCATCAGCGGACATCTCGTCAGATCCGGGCACGGTCTCCTGCGGCGATCGTCATCGCCATGTTAGCCCGGGTCGACGCATCTTGCGCTCGAGAAAATACCGCCTTGCGCCCCAGAAAATGCCGCCAGCAGAGGCGTTTACGGATCGGGCGGGATCGGGCAAAAGCCACGGCGCGGACTCCATTCGACCGCGAAGTCGTCACATTCTCGTGCGGAAATTGACCGGTGGAGTTCTGCCCGCAGGGGCGCTGAACGGGGGTACCAATCATGACCTTTCTCAAGACGCGTGAGGCCGCCGAAATCGACACGTCGGCGGAGACGGAAGTGGAAGGGGAGATCCGCGAATTCGTCCGCCGTGACGTTGTCGGCATCCGCCGCCAGCCGGAGAGCGACAGCGACCTCGTCGCCAACAATATCAACCAGCTGCTGCAGCGCGTGGCCGGGACTTCGGTTCAGGAGATCGACAAGCTGATCAGCGAGCTGCAGACGCTGCGCGACACGCTGCAAAGCGAGGCCGCGCGCGTGCAACGCGAGATCGTCGAATATGCGACCTTGAGCCAGGCGGCCCTACAGTCGACCAAGATCATCGCCGAAAGCCTGACGCATTGGAAAAAGGTGCCCGACGCACCGAGCCTTCGCGATTAAGCTCACTCCCACCACTTGCCACACGCGCGTCGGCCACACCGGCGCGCAATTTTTTTAACGGCGGCCGTCGACACTCACCCACCCGCCGTCATTGCCGGGCTTGACACCGCAAGTCGGGTTTACCCGACTTGCGGCTCTTAAAAATGCGCAACTCGGGCAGGCCCGAGTTGCGATGAAATCCATCCCCTTGGTGAAACGTTTCCGTTAGATGGATGCGCGGGTCATAAGCGCGTTCACGCGCGTCTTCGACGCGCTTCTGCCCGCGCATGACGAACCGAGGACAGCGCCGCTTGCTGCACGATCCAACCGCTCACAACGGAAAAAGGCCCCGCCAGCGGCGCCCGGCGAGGCCTAGTCGAGGGAGGAAACGCCCAAGAGGGCGGTGGTAGAACCACTACCACCATCACCGATCGCTCGGTGACCTCGCCACCATACGCGCGAGCTGCCCGGCCGAGCGTGAAGCAGCTCACATTGGAAGGAGGATCTGCAGCGACCGCGGCCGCGCGAGCGGCGGCACTGCCGCCGCTCAGACCATGACCTTCTCGTCTTCGACGACGCGCTTGACGGCGGGACGCTTGAGCATGCGATCCTTAAACGCCGTGTAGTTCTTGAGCTCGCCCATCGGCAGCTCGCGCCGAACGCCCCAGGTGTAGAACACGAAGCCATAGGGATCGACCACGGAGTATTTGTCGCCGAACCATTCGCGCCCCGCCAGTTTGCCGTCGATCTGTTTCAAATAACCGTGGAACGTTTTCAGCCCGGTTTCCTTCAGGGTAGGGAAGGCGGACGGGTCGGCTGCGTAGCGCTCGGGCCGGCCGACATGGGCATGCGCGGGATGCACGCTCCCCGCGAAGAAGCCGATCAGCGACAGCGCTTTGGCTTCCGCGACCGGATCGGACGGCCACAACCCGAAACGCTTGCCCAGATAGGGCAGAATGGCGGTGTTCTCCGCCAGCGGCTCCCCGTCATCGAGCTTGAGCGCGGGCACGCGGCCCTGCGGGTTGATCTTGAGGTACCCCTCGGTGCGCTGCTCGCCGCCGGCGAGATCGACCTTCTGCGGCTGATACTTCTCGCCAGTCTCTTCCAACACGATGTGCGCAGCCATCGAACACGCGCCCGGCGCGTAGTACAGCGTCAACATGCAAAACCTCCCTGTGTCACACGCGCAGCGATCGTACCGCTAAAGCGCGGCCGGATCATAGGAGGACGCCCTGAGCGATGCCAGCGCGGTCATGATCCCAGCATTTTCAATGGATTGGCGGCGCCATCGCCGTTAACCATCGCGCCAGCCGCGATGTTGCTTTGGTGCCGCCACGCTGTCGGCGTTCGCGCTCGACAATTCGGCCCACAAAATGCCAAGGCCCTCGTGTTCGATGGAAGGTATCGACGATTGCGGAACCGAACGATGCATCGACCATTCCCGCTGTGCGCGCTGCCGCTGGTGCTGACGCTGCTGGCGGGCCCGGCACTCGCGCAGGCAGAGGACCCTGCCAACGACGAGGCGGCACTCGAACTGCCGGCCGACGCGTCGCTCGATCTTTCGACTCCCGAGTTCGAACCCGGCAAGCTCACACCCACCGCTCCGTTTGCGGAGAAGCCGCCGGCATCCGATTGGGCCGGCAAGGTCGGCATCGATTACAGCAAGCCGGCCATTCCGGCGGTGACGTTCCAGCCCGAGCAATTGCTCGCCGGCGCCGTGCCGGATCAATCGACCGGCGTTGCCTGGGCCACCATCACCGCGCCCGGTTTCGAAGCCCCGCTGGGCTGGGACAAGACCTCGATCGAGACGCGCGTCGACCCCGCGCAGGAGCAGAGCAAGCTCGGCACGACGTTGAGCCGTTCCGTGCCGATTGACGACAGCGTGTCGCTGACGCTGCAGAACGGCGTGTCGATTACCCGGCCGCTGCCGAACGCGAGCAGCCAAGTCCACGGTTGGGCAACCAGCCAGGCGCTGCGGTTCAACATCCTGCCCACCGACACGAGCGTGTCGCTCGGGGCCGACATTTCCAGCACCGACGACAAGTGGCTGCGCACGCTCAGCGCCGAGCAGAAGCTGTTCGGCGGCCCCTTCAGCCTCACCGGCTCGGTGAGCGAGACCGCAACCGGCGACCTGTCGAAGAGCCTCAAGGCCGGCTTCAAGCGCAGCTGGTGAGGCCGGCAGCGGTCGCGCCCGGGCGGACCGGCTCACGGCGCGTCCATTGCGTCGAAATCCGCTCTGGTACGCTGACGCAACCCTTCGTAGGGTGAGCTCAATTCGCGGCCTATGACCGCGCGAAAAAATCATCGGGGAGGAGCGCGCATGACCACACGCACGCGGCTTGCCGTGCTGACGAGCCTGGCGCTGCTCGCGATGGCTGCGCCCGGCGCGGCACAAACGTTGGACGATTTCCCCAACCGCCCCATCCGCATCATCGTGCCGCAAGCGGCCGGCTCCGGCGTCGACCTGCAGGCGCGCGTTCTCGCGCAGAAGATGGGCGAGCTGTGGGGCCAGCAGGGTGTCGTGGACAATCGCCCCGGCGCGAACGGCATTATCGGAATGGATGCGGGCGCGAAGGCGGCCCCCGACGGCTACACGCTGATCTACGCGCCGGTAAGCGCGGTGACGACCAACGCCTTCATCTATAAGAAGCTCCCCTACGACACGTTTCGCGATTTCGTCCCGATCACGCAGACTACCGCCAATCCGCTGGGCGCCGTGGTCAATCCCGCCTCCGGCATCAGCTCGATCAAGGATCTCGTCGCGCGCGCCAAGGCGAACCCCGGCGCCATCAACTACGGCTCGTTTGGCATCGGCAACATGACGCACCTTATGGGCGTGCTGCTGTCGCTGGCCGCCGACATCAAGATGACGCACGTGCCCTACCGCGGGCAGACGCCGGCGATCACCGACGTGGTGGCCGGGCAGATTCCGCTCGCATTCACGACGACGGCCGGGGTCGCGGATCTCGTGGAGACGAAAAAACTCGACCTCATCGCCACCTTCGGCGAAGCGCGCGACGAGCAATTTCCGCAGACGCCGACCGTCGTCGAGTCCGGCTATCCGAGCGTCATCGTCGTGGGCTGGAGTGGACTGTTCGCGCCCGCCGGCGTGCCGCCGCAAATTGTGGGCCGCATCTACGACGGCATGGCGAAGGCGCTCGCCATGCCCGATGTCAAGGATGCGATTTTTCGCCAGGGCTCGAAGGCGGTCAGCAGCGGCAGCACGCTAGCGTTCGAGCGTTACATCAAAGCGGAAGTGGAAAAATTCCACCCCGTCATCAAGGCTGCCGGCCTCGAAGGCTCGCAATGACGTCCGGCGTCCAGCATCGCTTCGGCCTGCTGACGCCCTCCTCGAACACGGTGCAGGAGCCGGAATTTTCCGCGCTGCTGCCGCGAACGGTCTCGCTGCACACCGCCCGCGTCGCCTACCGCGACATCACCCCGCAAGAGCAGATGCGCTGCGTGCTCGAGCTCGAGAGCGAGAGCCGCAAGCTCGCCGACGCCGAGGTCGATGTGATTGTGTTCGCGGCAACCGCCCCGACATTGGCCAAGGGCAAGGGCTACGACGGCGAGCTGATCAAACGCATGCAGGATGCCTCGGGCCGGCCCGCCACGACGGCGGCGACCGCATTCGTCGACGCGCTGACGCGGCTTGGGGTCGAGAAGATCGCCATCGGCGCGCCATGGAGCAAAACCATGGACACGCCGATGGTCGCCTTCATGCAGGCGAGCGGCTTCAAGGTGGTCAACAGCGAGGTCGCCGGATACGTGGCGGGGGTCGAGCTCGGCCGTGCGGGCCCGGAGGCCGCCTACGAGATCGGGCGCCGCGCCGACCGGCCGGACGCAGATGCCCTCATCATGCCGGGCGGCAATTGGCCCGCCGTGAGCGTCGTCGAACGGCTGGAGCGCGAACTCGGCAAGCCCGTGCTCGCCAACAACGCCGTGAGCCTGTGGGCGGGGCTGCGCCTGCTCAAACGCAGCGACAGCATCGCCGGCTATGGGATGCTGCTGCGCGACCACCTGGCGAAGTAGGGCCTGTTCGTTTGTGTTGATGCACAATGGTGGCGCCACGCACTCGGTGTGCTCCCCTCCCCCTTGTGGGGAGGGGTCGGGGGTGGGGGTCCCGCAATTCGTTGGCGGGTGGCCCCACCGCCATTTCACCCGCACGACCCCCCTCCCCAACCCTCCCCCACAAGGGGGGAGGGAGCAGACCGAGTTCGCCGCTCGCGCTGACTCGAGTTCGCATGAGCTCATCTATCGCGGGTCCCGACTACGCATGCGTCAAAGCAGGGGACCGCGATGAAAATCGTCATTCCCGACGATTACCAAGACATGGTCGATCGGCTCGCATGTTTCTCGCTGATCCGCCACCATGATGTCGTGCGCTATCGCGCGCCCGCGCGCGATTTGAGCGCGCTCGTTGAGCGCCTTGCCGATGCCGACGTGATCGTCGCGATTCGCGAACGCGTGGAATTTTCCCGCGCGCTGCTCGAACGCCTGCCGAAGCTCAAGCTGATCGCGCTCGTCGGCCGTAATTCCAGGACGATCGATTTTCCCGCCTGCACCGAGCTCGGCATCGCGATCGCGACCGGCGAGAGCAACTCACCGGTTGCGCCGGCCGAGCTCACGCTTGCCTTGATCCTGGCCTCCCGCCGCAACGTGGCGCTCGAAGCCGAGCGCATGCGGCGCGGCGAATGGCCCTGCACGCTGTCGCATCGGCTGCGCGGATCGACGCTCGGCATTTTCGGGCTCGGCGCGATCGGGCAGCTGGTCGCCGAGGGCGGCCGCGGGCTCGGGATGGAGGTTCTGGTCTGGGGCCGTGACTCCTCGCTGGCGAAGGCCGCCGCGGCGGGCTACGCCCGCGCCCCTAGCAAGCAAGCACTGTTCGAGCGATCCGATGTGTTGTCCCTGCACGTGCGGCTCACGCGCGACACGCACGGCATCGTCGCCGCCGACGATCTCGACCGCATGAAGCCGACGGCGCTGATGGTCAACACCGCGCGGGCCGAGCTGATCGCCCCCGGCGCTTTGCTCGCCGCGCTGCGCAAGGGCCGGCCCGGCTACGCCGCGGTCGACGTCTACGAGGACGAGCCGGTCGCGGATCATCTGTTCCTGACGATGCCGAACGTCCTCTGCACGCCCCATCTCGGCTGGGCGGAATGGACGAATTTCGAGCTTTATTTCCGCGAGGCGTTCGAGCAAATCGTCGCCTATGAACAAGGCCGTCCCATGCGCCTTGCCAATCCGAACGTGCGGCCGCGGGTCTGACAGGCAAGCTCCTGCCTACAACCAAAGGTTGAAGCAGGCCTTGACCCATAAATGACCCTTATTGATCCCATCAAAACAATCAGTTTGTACCCCGGTCGCTTTCCGCCCATAGTAGTTCCGCCGTCGAAACCCGGCTATAGCGAAAAGCTATGGAGGCGGTTGATTCTGCACGAAATTCCCAGACCGGCTGTGAATCGGAAAAGCGCTTTTTTGTGATGGCAATCACCGCGCGAGCACGACCACCGCGGTACACTCTGAGTCGACGCATGAGAATGGTGGAGATCGCCTCGACAGCCACGCTCTTGTGCGCCCCGGCGGTTTGCCCCGTCGGTGCTCAAAACTCGGTGAAAGCGAAAAGCCAAGGTGAACCCACGTCGAGAAATTTTCGACGAATCGTGTGAGGCAGCTCACACTCGTCGGCGGTAATGCCTGGCATAATGACTCGTCACCTGCACGCACGGGGTTCAAGTAATGGTTGTGGTGAAGCCACGGAGTTCATAAGCGAAGCACTCCGCTTCGATTCAGAACGATTCAGATCTGTCCCAAGGACTTGCGAACCTCCCGGGGGCAGGTTGAGCGAGCGGCAGGCCGACCGGCGGCGCTACGGTGGGAGGGAGCCCGACGGCCAGTTAGAGACGGCCAGTAGAGTTTGCGTAACAGAGTAATACGCGCCGGCGAGGCGCCGCAGAGCCTCGACATCTAGCACGGTGGCGGCAGCGTAATCGGTGGGCTGCGGGAGCACGGCCCAGGGTTGGGTTCGGTGAACGACCTGAAAGGGTGAGATCGTGTTTCACACGCGGGGTGAGACGTTCGATGTGCGCGACGGCGCAGCGGCGATAGCCGTTGAGCCGGACAGCGCCGTCGTGACCATCCCGGACGCGCACTTCCTCTTCACCGCCGATTTCACGCGCAAAGGACCCGACCTCGTCCTGACCGGAGAGGACGGCCGCAAGGTCCTCGTCCCCGACTATTTCCGGCACGAGAAGGCGCCGGATCTCGCTTCGCCGGAGGGCGCGCTCCTGTCCGCGAGCCTGGTCGAGATTCTTGCTGGCTCGCGCGCGCCCGGCCAATACGCGCAGGACATGCAGGCCGGCGCGCCGGCCGGGCCGCCGCCGATCGGCCGCGTCGAAACCCTCACCGGCTCGGCGAGCGCCGTGCGCAACGGCGTCGCCATGGAGTTGAACGTCGGCGACCTGATCTTCCAGGGCGACGTCGTCCAGACGCGTACCGATTCGACGCTCGCCATTGCGTTTTCAGACGGCAGCGCGTTCACGCTCAACGAAAACGCGCGCATGGTGCTCAACGAGTTCGTCTACGACCCGAACAGCACCTCGAACTCGGCAGTGATCAACCTGGTGCAAGGGACGGTGAGCTTCATCGCCGCCCAGGTCGCCAAGACCGGCAACATGCGGGTCGAGACGCCGACGGCCACGATGGGCATTCGCGGCACGTTCGTTACCGTGTCGGTCTCTTCAGTGGACGGCAACACTGTCGCGTCGCTCGGATTGGAGACCCATCCTGTAACAGGTGAGCAGTATTCCGGTGCGTTCACGTTGACCAACCGGATCACGAACGAATCGGTCACCGTGAACAACGTCGCCACCATGTTTGCCGTGTCGCCGGTGGGGAACATCTCCGAATCGGCGAAGCCTCCGGCGATTGCGGCGATCGAGGCGGCGACGTTCCAGGCGCTCGTGCCGGTCATGGCGGCGGCCGCAAACAACGCGATTGGGCCTACAGGAGCCGCGCCTACGGGACCCGCGCAGAGCCCGAACGTCAATCAAGGGCAGAACGATCAATCGAGCCAGAGCAGCACCAGCAGCCAGTCATCTGGTTCGAGCGGTTCGGGCGGTTCGAGCGGCGCCGCCGACAAGCCGGCCGACAAACCGACAACCATCACGTTCACGCCGACGACCACCACCGATACGGCGCCGACGGGTCAGACCAACGCCACGACCAATACCGGCACGACCACGACCACGACCGGTACCGCCGTCACGCAAACAACGGACAACACCCCGCACGTCACCCCGACGGGGACCGTGACGAATGTCAGCGACACCGAGACGGCAAGCTCCCAGATCGGAAGCTTCAACACCATGTCGCAGGTCAGCGTGGCCAACCCGGGCTCGCCGACCGCCTATGTCAGCGGCAGCGGAGCCTTGGTCTCTGCCACCGCGTCAGCAGGGGTGCCTCCGGCGTTCATCAATGCGGCATTCCTGAGCAGCTTGGTGAGCATCGGGCCGGATGGGACGGTCCACTACGACAACAGCAAGTTCAGCTTCCTGGCGGCGGGCCAGTCGCTCTCCACACCATCAACTTCGATGTCCAATCCGGCAGCGACACGCTGCATCTGACGCTGACCTTCACGGTCACCGGCATCAACGAGGCGCCGACCATCACGTTCGGCGCGCTTGATACCGCGATTGGGACCATTATCGACGATACGCGCGCGACCACGGAGCTCGCTGCAGGCACGCTGTCGTTCAAAGACGCGGATAGCAGCGATGCGCATTCCGTCTCGGTCACGCCGAAGTCCGGGCATGCGATCGGCGACTTAGCCGCCAAAGTGCTGGTCGATACGACCGGAGCCGACACGACGGCGGCGAGCACGGCAGGCACCGTCCTCTGGGCCTTTGCCGCCGATAAGGCGCACGCGCGGTCGCTGGCGGCGGGCGAGACGGACACCGAAGTTTTCACGATCACCGTAGATGACGGCCACGGCGGCACGACGAGCCAGGACGTGTCGGTGACGGTGGTTGGGGTCAACGACGCGCCGACGGTCACCACCGCTTTGACCACACCGACCCGAGCGTTCAGCGAGCTCGCCAACACCACTGGCGACACCGCGGACCAGGATCAGGCCTCTGGAAAGATCGCATTCGCCGATCCGGATCTCACCGATACGCACGCGGTGACGCAGAGCAGCCCGGCCTTCACGTGGTCGGGCGGGACGCTGACCGACGATCAGAAGGCGGCGCTGACGGCGGCAGGCGCGCTGAGCTTGGCCAAGAGCGACAGCACCGGGACGGGCACGGGCTCGGTGGACTGGAAATACCAGATCACCGACAGCGCGCTCGATTTCCTGGCGAAGGACGAGACGCTCACCGTCAAATACGACGTCACGATCGACGATCATCACGGCGCTACGACCACCCAAACCGTGACCGTGACGATCACCGGCACCAACGACGCGCCCACGATCGACACCGTCTCGACCAACGTCACCGGCGCCATCACCGAGGACGCGCAGGGCCACGGGATCGGCAACGAGACCGCCACCGGCACCATCGCGTTCAAAGACGCCGACCTCAACGATACCCATACGGTGAACGCGGGTGATCCATCCTTCGTGTGGAAGTCCGGAGAGACGATCCACACACTGAGTCCCAGTCAAGTCGCGGAGCTGGCTAGTCACAGCACGCTGATCTTGGACGAGACCGACAGCAATGGAACCGGCGCGGGCTCGGTGGGCTGGACCTTCCAAGTCGACGACAGCGCCATCGACTTCCTGGCGCAGGGCGAAACGCTCACCGTCACTTACAATGTAACGCTCACCGACAACAACGGCGCGAGCATCACCCAGCCGCTGACGCTGGCTGTCGCCGGAACCGGCATCAACGATGCGCCGACGATCATTGCCGACTCGACCACCGCGACCGGGGCGATCACCGAGACGGCCAACACCACCGGCTCGAGCGCAACCGATAGCGTCAGTGGCACGATCGCCTTTGCCGATGTCGATCTCAATGACACTCACACCGGATCGAAGGACTTCGTCTCG
>WNFQ01006727.1_pt1 | contig 20953 bp, 29 predicted proteins | sample 5400171 | NCBI WGS metagenome assembly WNFQ01 (sample SAMN13153356, study PRJNA577476) | soil metagenome | isolation source: 20 cm soil under Madrone tree | place: USA:California | collected 2016-06-14 | reverse complement strand
TACAGATTATTTCAAACATGTCGAGCATTTTTCACACTCCGATATATTTTTTCCCACACCCTCGTAGCCCATACTCCCTCATATCCCATACCTCCATGGTATGACGGAGGCACATGGGTTATAAGGGAGGCGACTGTATCGTGTAAACCGTGTTCAATGAAAGCAACTTGAATCACCCATCACGTCCATCTTCCCCTTTCAATCCATTTCTTCGAACAAGACTACGTAGGACATTGTACTACACGAATCAACGCAAGCAGCGAACCACGAAGGGGGAAAGGAATGAATGAAACAGCCGTAGCAGAAGCCAAAAAACTCTCTACTCTAAGGCAACCCGACACAACCCGCACATTAATAAGGCACTGTTACCCCGTTCGGAGCTTTGGTAGGAAGCTCCTCTGGGATCTCGTTTACATCCTGGCGCTTGACATAGGGCACGGTTACACCATTGGGAGCTTTGGTAGGGAGCTCCTCTGGAATTACGTTTATGTCCTGGCGCTTGACATAGGGCACAGTTACACCGTTGGGAGCTTTAGTAGGGAGCTCCTCTGGAATTACGTTTATGTCCTGGCGCTTGACATAGGGCACCGTTACACCATTGGGAGCTTTGGTAGGTAGCTCCTCCGGAATCTCGTTGATGTCCTGGCGCTTGACATGAGAGACAAATCCACGCTTAACCTGAGAGAAATGATCAGTGATTGTGATGCAATCAGAGGCCACATAAACGAACGTAGTCACGGTTGATATAAGCCTGTATAGGTTCAAACGGCGCCGGTCCGCGCTCAGCCAATGCGCGCTGACAAAGCTATCAGCATTTTGATACATCATCCAAATAGACGACAACAACGCACTCTTATGGGCTCCGGTAATGGATACCCCACAACATTCACTGCCACCAAAGCTACGAATAAGAATGTCGCGAATCCAAAGGCGAGCATGTCTGAAAAGTCGATAGAGACAAAAGTTGCGATTGAAATTGACGTAGAAAGAAGGGCTGAAAGGTCGACCTGCGGCCTGCACGAATGAACGTGAAATGGAACTGGAGGGCAAAAATAAGCTCAGCGGACAAGGTCGTAGGCAAAGATACTGACGAGAAAGGGGAAAGGTGGGGGAAAGAAGGATAGAGATGGTAACGGGACTCGAACAGTTTAAAAGCGGTTTCCCTTCGCAACAGAGCACACGATGATATAAGTCGCGCGTGTCGCTTGGCTATACTTGGCTTGGCTACAGCCGCAATAGCCGCTACAACCGTTATGCCTGATCCACGATTCACTCGTCTCACGTCTGATCCTCGTTTCCGCAGCCTCAAAAGGCACAAGAACAAGGTCACAGTAGACAGTAGATTCAGTTCTGTATTCTCCAGAGCCAAGAAAAATTCACAGACTGGTGTGGGCTTTATTCTTCTATGTCCATTCTCCAAGTCGAGCCATGTCTCTGACACTACAGCGCACGTAGACAAATATGGTCGCCGGTTGTCCGACTCACAGCAACATGAAAATTTACGTCGTTTTTACCGTCTTGATCGGGAGAATCAGACCGAACTCTCTACTGGCCCCGACTACGCTCGCGGCGAAGTGCTTCTTCAGTCCTCCGACGAGGAGGAAGGCAGGGATGATTTAGACCAAGCACAGTCCAGCGACGATGAAAATGACGACGGCGTTGTCACTTTGGGTCCTAATGTTGACAGACCCATTCTCGGGCTGCAGGATGGAGATGCTGAAGTAGATCTGGACGAAGACGATGTTGTATACGTGGGCGCACAGGCTACTCTAGACCGCAACTCCACCTCAGAAGACGACCAAGAAAGTTCACTTAGGACACGTCGTATTGCCGTTGTCGATCTGGATTGGGACTATGTTCGTGCCATACACCTATATAAAATATTCACGTCTGCCGTTGCGCCTGTTGGATCGTCCTCATCTAGGTCAAACCGGGTCTCTGCGCCAACTGTGCGAGGTGGAGTGCTCAACGTACGCATCTATCCGAGTAAATTCGGCCTAGAACGCATGGCGCACGAAGAGAATGGTCCTCCGCCCGAGTTATTGAGGAAGAAAAAATCGCTAGATGGCGAGGACGATGTAAATGAGAGGACGATCTACGAAACCGGGGACGCCGACGAGTACGATGAGGACGCGCTGAGAAAGTATCAATTACAGCGCATGAGGTGTGTTGACTATCATTTGGTGCATCCGACGAACATACAGATACGCGGACAGATATTTTTACGCTGTCGTGGAATGTAAAACCGTTGAGCTCGCCTCATATCTCTATTCTGAGCTGCAAGGCGCCGAACTTGAGCGATCAGCAAACGTCCTGAATTTGAGTTTTGTTCCGGACGACATGACATTCGAAGAGGAGTGCAGGTTATGTCGTGCTATTTTATCTTCGCCCGTCCGCTCAGCTCATTGAGTTACAATTCGCCAAACAGAGACCAAGCCACCTCTACCGATAATAACACTCACTACCAACCTCTCGACTTTGCGACGGATGTGAGCCCGCATGCTGCAAAACGTCCATCAGCGTATTGTTGATATATACTTAGGCTCTTCGTCATTCGAAAGTCAAGTTGACCTGGGATCAAAATGACCCGGAGCGGGACCGTGTTACCCGTCGCGCTCTTACTCTCAAAGAGATTGAGGAGAATGATTTTCATGCTTACGTCGCTTCGTCGAGCGAGTCTTCCTCCGAGGATGGAACAAAATCAACACTGAAGACTGCCAATCGTGACAAACTGCGCGCCCTCTTACTCAGCGGCGGAGGCAATGACTTGCCAGAAGGGTGGGCTGGTAGCAAGACCGGAGACATAGACACGGATGATGGTCATGTGGATATGGAGGTCACCTTCCGCCCCGCTCTCAGCGGTGGAAATGACGAAGACGAGACAACAATTGGGAAATACCAACGCAAAGTGCGAGAGAAGCGAAAGAAGCGAAAGCAAGACTTGAAGGATAAAAGTAAAGGGAAACAACCTCCGGACGACTTCTTTGCTCAGAGCGAGGGAGAGGAAGACAGTGACGCATCGTTACGCGCGGGAAGACGAGTCGCGAAAGGGGAGCAAGGAAACAAACCCAGGAAACCCTCGACCAAGGAGGAGCTTTCGTTACTCGTCGCTCCGGATGAACGCGATTCAAGACCGAAACATTTTGATATGGCAGCGATCATCAAGGCGGAAAAGAACGAACGGAAGAAGCGCAAGGGAAGCAGAAAGCAAACAGACGGTGACGACGAGAATAGGTTACAAGATGATTTCACTATCGACGTCGAGGACGAGCGCTTCAGAGCAGTGCACGAGGATCATGTGTTCGCCATCGATCCTAGTAACCCTCAGTGAGCAGCTGAGAAGACGAAGTCGATGTCCGCGTTGCTTGAAGAAAGGTCGAAAAGGAAGAATGTCCGCGGTGAGGCCAACACAACTGTACTAAACGCAAAAAGCCAAACCGCCTCGCAAAGTTTGACAAGTTTGGTTGATAGAGTTAAGCGAAGGAGTGGGGTCACCTCAGATGATGGTGACATCAAGCGACGAAAGTTATGACTCGCTTACATTATGCTGTGTCCAGGCAATTTGATCATTCGGCAGCATCGCTATGTACCGTAACAACGACTAGTAATACGGCGAGATGATCTTACTTTGTATTACAGATGATTGTCAAAATGACCCTCGCATGATCTTCCTATGCCCCGCCAATCCTCCGAGTCTTAAGAAATCTTGGCTTGTGAGAAGTCTAGCTCTGGATGCGCAAGTTGAAACTTCCTCAAAGCCTGAAGAATGAGAACAAAGGCCATCATTTAAGATTAGCGCACGTAATGACACTGGCGCCCTACCTCCTGCTTCTTGATCTCATCAGATGTGGGCTTTCCAAGTTGCTATAGAAGAGGGCGCATCAGTTGTGTCAGGAGTCACAACAGGGTGGCAGACCTTCTGCTGGTTGTCAAACTTTGTGAGGGTGGGATCAGGTGGGATCAGGTGAGCAAAGTCAAGGAAGATCTAGGACGAACCATCATCTTTTCGACCATCCCTCTGAAGATAGGCGTTGATATTCAAACATGTGAGACTGGATTGGAATGGACTGACCTTGTCTCGCCATCGAGATCGCCGAGTTTGCTATTCTCTGGCTGGATCTTCCTTGTATCGATCTTGGGATGGTGAGTAAGTACATTCTCCCACCATTGCACCTTGTTCATTTTCTCGAGATGAAGTTCAACAGACGACTGGTCCTCTAAAATCTAGGTTTTGATGCAGGAACAAAGGCGAACGGGGGTGCGCGCTAACCCAGTGTCCAGGTACTCTCTTCGACCTTGACGTCTTGGCTGAGTTCACCAGCCATGATAGGATCCTTGCCTTTAAGGCCGACACTAAGTTTCTTCTTTGCGATCGTAACTGTAAGATCGCGTGCGCGTGTTCCCTTAGGAACGGGAACTACGATGTCAACATCTTCCAGAGATTGCTTCCAGGAATAAGGGAGAGCTTAGAGATAGATTAGGCGAATATGAGAGGCACCTGAGATGAAGGACATACCTGCCTGCTCGCCTGCCTCGCGCTGGCGGTCTGCCTTGTCGCGAATCTCTCTCTCCGCAGGGCTCAGCTTGTCGTAGTCGTCCAGGTCTTGAGAGGACATGGTGGTCGTGAGCGTCACGTGTGTTTGGGGTTGTGTGGCCAGGGCGAGGCGTCCTGTTCGCCGTCCTTCGTATCGTTTCGTTGTCCGCCGTCGATCCTTGGGTTGATTTCGAGGTACCGCTCTCTTCCCCTCTCCTAGTGTCTTGTTCATCCTTTACTGTTGTCGTATAGGGTCTCAAGGTTAACGTAAGGCTTAATACCGTCGACCGACTCAAGCAGATCATCACCGGTTTCAACGATGAGTGCTGGACGATGCTCAGCAAGTCGGGGAAGAAGCAGGATCTCATAGACCGCATCCTATACTCGCTCAACGACTGGCGCACGTCAAGCAATATAGACAAGTGGAATAAAGCCCGCGGCGTCTTGTACCAAGTACGCAGTTCAGGAATGTGAGTAAATATCCTCTTTTGTCTTTATCGTTCTAGCGCTCGCACATCCGCTAATCCTCAACAGGTGGAGGGGCCATGCGCATTCTGCACCGGGAACTTTGTCTTCCCAGAGTACGAGCTCTTATCCAGCAGGGGTTACTTCCGTCCCCCGACCCTACATCAATACCACAGCCGGCCCAAGTAATGCTCAACGTTATGACCCCTCCTTTGCTCCTCCTCGAAATCCTACCTTACCTATGACAACACCTCCTCGCGCTAATGCCCCTGCCCCTTTACCTAGACTTCGTGTGTCCACTTTTCCTCTCTTTGAAACGATGCAAGCTTCTAACCTCTATTGTATAGCTATCCGATTCAAACCCTCTCCTTTCTTTTACGTTGACCAGGCTGTATCACGCATTGCAGAGTGTCCTGGTATGCGTAGCCAATCAACCTTCATTTATATGTCTAATACCCCGCAGAGTCTTCTAGTTCTGCCGATCGTCGTCAACAAGTCTTGTTATTTTCCCTCACTGCTGATCAGATAACAAGGCTAAATTCACCAGAGTGCGTCTTGGTTAGCCTGGAATAAATGTGTGTGCCTTATGATCCATGATCCAGCCTCAAGTACCAGCTTCGTCTATATTGCACTTCCTCTTCCTACTTTGCTCTCGGGCCGGCAGGCATTCGCTTTGGTAACACCCCATGCCCCATCGAGTTTCCTCCCACCTGTGAGATCAGAGTCAACCAGGTTCAAATCTCTGCAAGTACGAAGGGGATGAAGAAGAAGCCAGGAACTGCACCTCCAGCTCACCTCGGAGATTCCGTCAGAGTGTCCGTCGGACACCAAAATCGCGTTGAGATGGTCTATGTAAATAGTCAAACGAACAGCAACCAGCCTCTTCCTTCTCCAAAAGTGTGTTTCCTTCTGTGCGTGTGGATCCCGGATCTCATGTTTCAACAGAAATACTATATGGTCGTCATGCTGGTCCAAGTCACTACTGTAACTCAACTAATCGAGAGAGTAAAGAAGGAGAAATTTCGGAGTCATGATGACATCCTCGCACAACGTACGTGTCTTACTTTTTGGCATGAGTATATCTATGCAACCTGCATCAGGGAAACAAGCAGCTAAAGTCGAAGATGATGACATTGTCGCTGGTCCACAGAAAACGTCTCTGAAATGTCCCGTAAGGGTTCCTGCTACTCTTGCTGTCGCGGATCTGAACGCCCTTGATATCTAGCTAACTTATTGTCGAATCACTACCCCGTGTCGTTCCTCGCACTGCGTTCACGTTCAGTGCTTCGATGCCTCATCATGGTATTCGATGAATGAGCAGACGACAGTTTGGTCTTGCCCAGTATGTGAGAAATCAATCAATTACGAGGACTTAATAGTGGATGGGTATGTCATTATGTATGTCATCCAACATCTTGCGACTGATAACTGCGCAGGTATTTCAACTCGATTCTGGAAAGTACACCTGATACGGTTGAGGGCGTTATTGTGGAAGCCGACGGCGAGTGGCACACGTCCGACGACAAATACGCTTCCGATGCCTGGAAGAAAACCCATAATCCTGGGCCGCCCCCCGCCACTGGTAGTCCTACGCCGCTTCCAAAATATCAAGGGACATCAAGCAGTCCTTCTGGTCAAATACGTAATGCTTCGACCCAGGAGAAAAGCCAAAGATCTGGGGACGTTGTTGTCTTGGATTCTGAGGAAGAAGACGAGGGTGAGGTCAAGCGTGAATTGTCACCGTCGCGCGCTGAACGGATTCCGATGAGCGGACCTGGCACGCAAGTGATAGACCTTACCGAGGAATCTGATGACGAGAGCGCGTCCCACCGGAGTTTGGGCAAACGAAAAGCGGAGTCGGACTCGGTGTCGGTGTCGGAGGATATCTGGAAAAAGTCTCGCATCGGAGAACCACCAAGTGCCACGAATGTGAACGATAATGTCAACGTTTCTACGTCGGGGGGTTTGGTCCCGGGTAGTAGTCACGGTGCAAGACGATATGCGGTGAATGGCGCGCCTTTGCTGCATCGACCACCGAGCCATAGTACACAATTTACACCTGTTACGCACGGGTCGCCATTCCCGACGACTTATTATGCCCAACATTCACGAGTGGCGGCACCCTCTTCTGGGTCATTTGGACCTCAGGCTTCGCATAGACCAGGATATTACCCGCAGTTCGGAAATATAGCGTAGTAAATGTATTACGATCGCAGTCGGAAGCTACAGTACTTGAACTTGACACGGAGTTCCGGTTCCCCATCGGAGTTAGGGATTTCCCGGAGAGTGCCGTCGCCTTTAGAGCCAAACCGACGCTTTTTTCTGCTGTCTTCAACCTTTCCCTCTTTCCGTCATCTCCACCGCTCCTCCTCTTTTCCTACCCCCTCCCTCGTCTCTATATCAAAATGGCCGACGCCAAGAAGGGCAAGTCACCCAAGGATTTTGCTGGTATGCCTTCCAGCTTGTCTTGTCTTTCTACGTCACTGACCTGGCATGTAATCAGCCGACTTTCTCATGGGAGGTGTCTCTGCCGTACGTTCTTTCATCCTCACTGACTCTCCTACTCTACTGACATGAACCCCCTAGGCCGTCGCTAAGACATCCGCTGCTCCCATAGAGCGTATCAAGCTTCTGGTTCAGAACCAGGATGAGATGGCACGTTACGGTCGAAATTTGCATCCTAGCTCTCGCATTTACTGTTTTTTTATAGATCAAGCAGGGTCGTCTTTCACAACCTTACAAGGGCATTGTCGACTGCTTTGCCCGCACCTACAAAGACGAAGGTCTCCTCTCACTCTGGCGTGGCAACACCGCCAACGTCATTCGGTACTTCCCCACGCAAGCATTGAACTTTGCATTCAGTGCGTCATGCCAGTCTTGTCGAATATACGCTTCTGACGTGGCATTTTAGAGGATTACTTCAAGTCGCTCTTTGGCTTCAAAAAGAGCGAAGGCTACGGAAAGTGGTTCGCCGGTAACCTGGCCTCTGGTGGTGCTGCCGGTGCATCCTCGCTACTCTTTGTCTACTCTCTTGACTATGCCCGTACGCGTCTTGCGAACGACGCTAAGTCAGCCAAGGGGGGAGGAGCCCGCCAGTTCAATGGTCTTCTTGACGTCTACAGGAAAACTCTGGCCTCGGATGGCATTGGTGGTCTTTACCGTGGTTTCGTTCCTTCAGTCGTTGGCATCATTGTGTACCGTGGTCTCTACTTCGGTCTCTATGACTCGCTTAGTCCGTCTTGTTCGCTGCTTTTCATCTGTTCCCGAACCTGACCTCGTATACAGAACCTGTTGTCCTTGTTGGTGCACTTGAGGGCTCGTTCCTTGCGTCCTTCTTGCTCGGCTGGGGTGTTACTACAGGTGCCGGTCTCGCCTCATACCCTCTGGACACCATTCGTCGTCGCATGATGATGACCTCTGGATCTACCACACACTATAAGTCAATGTTCGATGCTGGTGCTCAAGTATGTCTTCCCTTTTTTTATTTGCTGAGCAGGGCTTAATTTGTTCCTTTAGATCGTCGCCAAGGAGGGCACAAAATCGCTGTTCAAGGGTGCTGGTGCCAACATCCTTCGTGGAGTCGCCGGTGCTGGTGTGCTATCGCTCTATGACAAGCTTCAACAAGTCTTGTTCGGCAGGGTCTACTCCGGTGGTATGTGAATTTTCATTTTTGACGGTCAGTTACTTAGTTGGGATTCCCATCCAGGTTCCTAGCCCTCTTAAAAGCAGGATCTTCTCCGAGGACCGTCACTAATTTTTTTTTACATATTGCATGACTTTTCATCATAGAGCTGCGATTATATCTTCGTTTATGACGTACTTAGTTTTTGGGTGTCGATGCGTTGCCCTTGTCATGCGTGCAATACACTTGATTGGACCCAATGTGAGGATGTTGCGTGAACACGACGATGTGGTCTGCTCGGACGCTACGGTTCTGCCACCTCCGGCTGGTCACAACGCAAGCACACCACCAGGTCTCCCCGCTAATACTGCGACCCTATCAGGAAATATGTCTTAGGGCATGTCTGGATGCACACGGCACAGGAGTGTCACGCGTCGGCGTGTCTCTACCAACTGGAGCGGGCAAGACAGCTGTTTTCATTTCACTTCTTTCTAGCTTAGAGCCAAGAAATGACAGGCCGGATGCAACACGATCATTAGTTATCGTCAATAGCATAGAACTGGCAAAGCAAGCTGCAGCCCAGGCAAAACACCTGCGACCGGATTGGGTGATAGAAATAGAGCAGGGGAGGCACAAAGCCTCAGGCGATGCCGATCTGTGAGTCAGCTAGACCCTTTCTCTCTCATCCTCCGAGCATGGAAGTGTTTTGAAAGGACCGTTGCAACGTACCAAACTTTGCTCGAGTCCGGACGCCTGCATAAATTCTCCCCTCAGGGTCTCAAGGCCATAGTAGTTGATGAAGCTCACCATGCTGCGGCCCCGTCGTATGTCAACATTTCTTCGTCCTTGAGATATGATACTCACTTTTCGCTCAGATACCGCCGCATACTCTCCTTCTTTCATCCGGAAGTTCATTGTCCAGAGAATTATACCCACTCTCATCCTGTTCAAGAAGCTGTTCCAATTTTTGGGTTTTCCGCAACGTTCAGCAGGCATGACGGGCTAGCGCTTGGTTCAGTATTTGAAAGGATAGTGTACCACCGTGACTTCTTGGACATGATCAAAGAGCAGTGGTGAGTTGAGGCATTCTCACGATGATTATATTGGTTGATCCTGTCAACAAGGCTCTGTAACGTTCGCTTCACAACGGTGAAAGCCAACATCGACTTAAGAGGCGTAACCATCAACACTCACAGCGGAGACTTCAGCGCGACTAGCCTGGCACACATCATCAACACGAAAACACTCAACAATCTTGTCGTTCAAACCTGGCTTGACAGAGCAGGTCAGTTGTCGCGGTCATCGCTGCTCCATCGACCTAACACTGGCGCGAATCTGTGTAGTCAGTGACCGCAAATCAACCATCGTCTTCGCTGTCAACGTTGCTCACGTCCGAGAGCTGACTAAAACGTTTCAATCGGCGGGTGTCGACGCTCGCTATCTATATGCAGGAACACCGATCCCAGAGCGCAATGCATTAATCGATGGGTTCAAGGCTGGAGAATTTCCTGTTCTTATTAATTGCGGTAGCTGCACAGGTCTCATTCACTTGGGACACCTCTCACGTTTCCCTTGTATTCGCACAGCTCTATTAACGGAGGGTACCGACATTCCCAACGTTGACTGTGTGATCCTTGCGCGACCCACGAGGTCCCGGAATGTTTTCTTTCAAATGGTCAATCACCAGTGTATTGTGTCCTTTTTCACTATTTTCTGACGAAGCCTACAGATTGGTCGCGGAATGAGGTTGTCTCCTAACACCGGGAAGCAAGACTGTCACGTTGTTGACTTTGTTGATTCCACGAATCGCATAGCCGGCATCGTCAATGCGCCAACCCTGTTTGGACTGGCTCCGGAAACTGTTGTCGATGGCGCGTCCCATTCGTTCACAGGTTATTCAAACACACTGACTCTGGGCTTAGGTGAAAGCGCCCAGGAGCTAGAAGCGCGCGCAGAAGCCGCCAATCGTGAAGAATTGAATGCCCCTTATACTCATCCCACAGACGACAACCGACCCAGCGTGCCGGACCCCAAGTCCGTCACCTACATTGACTACGACGATCCTTTCGCTCTTTTTGACCAAAGCATAAAAACGTCATTTCACACAGTGCAACTTAGCAGGAATGCTTGGGTTAACTGTGGTGAGGGCATATATGTCCTTGAATGCCTTGGTAAAGGTCACATTCGTGTTGAACCCGTATCCGAAGGTGAGCGTGATCGGAGGCAAACACTATCAGTCCAACTGACACCATACTTCACAGATGACCGAAACTATTTCCGCGCCCACTACACCCCCACAATCCACGCTGAAACGGCCTCTGCCTTAAATATATCTAGGTTTCGGACAAACAGGAAGATTCTTGACGCAAGCAGCCTCGCAGATGCTGTGCGAGGGTGTGATACATACGTATCCGAAAAAGTTCTGAGGGGACGATTCTCACTGGCGTAAGTATCTTCTCACTTATGACTTGGTGAATCCTTGCTAAAACCCGACTGAAGGTTGTCACGTACCGCGAAGTGGCGGCAAGGGCCAGCAAGTCCTGCCCAGAAATTATTTGTGGCCAAGAGGTGGGGATATGTTAACAAATCAGAGCAAGTGCAAGAATTCCAGGACTCTTCAAATGTCGATTCGCTCCCGACGAGGCTGAAAAATCTAACCAAAGGCGACGCTGCATACATTATCACCCGTTTAAGACACGGAGCACAGGTTTGTGGGCCCCATATCAATACCGGAACGGCAGTGACGTAGCATTCAACAGCGTCGGTATGTGAAGAAAGTCGTGGCCCATCAGAAGCTCGAGGCGGCCCAGAAGAGGGAGAAACAGCGCCAGGCCAGGGAGCATGTTCGCGTCGGCCCATTGGATCCGTACTAACAGGGCATGAATCCTTCATCGTGGTGGAAGTTTTAGTAGAAAGTCTACATTGTCGGGACAGTGCTTAGCTAGTTATAGATATACTTGCCGTGCTAATATCATCAACAGCTCGTGTATCATAAGGAAAGGGAAGGAGACACCGCCAACTGGCTCCGTAGTGTTTCAATCGCCGCAGACTGACCCAACTCGATGACCCCATCCAATGACTCCGAGTCGGTAAAGGCAGATTGATTCTGTACTAAAGCAGCGAGGATGGCGCCCACTAAACTGTCTCCCGCCCCTGTTACGCTGACAACATGTTGGGGATCAATCGTATGGGCCGGATAGTGTTTGATAACGATTATTTCGGATTTGCCATGTGTGATGATCTGCCGACGGTGGACATCGCTTCTCTCACCCACCCATGCTGTTGGATTATCAACGGGGAATCGCATCGCCAACAACACGCCGAGGTCTCCGCATTTGATTATAAGATGCTGGAAGAACGGGAGAAGGTTGATAGCCATTTGTGCCACCCCGTGATCCACCAGGAACGATAGCGTCCGGCCGTCATTCGACCCGGCGTCTTGTCGCGCCAGCTGTTCCAATGACGAGCGGAATTCTGTTCCGATTGAGAAACTGTCGATAGTTCTCCACCAATAGTCGTGGCTTGTTAGTTCCCAGGGATCCGTGTTAGCGGACTTGTATAATTCTTCTAGCTCGAGAAGGTTTGGAGACGCGAATTTGACCGGTGAGCCGTGAAATTTTGATCCGAGAGCAGAGGAGATGGCAGGTAGAATTGACACGGACTTAATCACGGAAGTGGGCTCGCTGCTGAAAATCAAAGAGGTTGGATCGATTAAGCAATGCGTGGACTTACAAAAATGCTATCAAAAATGGATTTAATACTTGTGATCAATGGGAGTCATCGGTTGCGAGAGACTCACTTGTAATATTTGCGGCATTGCAGTGCTGAATTACCGCTTTCAGTACATCAGGTGAAACGTTGGCGTCCATTGCGACAATAGCCGGGTCATATCTAGTGATCTGGGAGGCGACCTCATGCATAGTGATAGAAATTAGTTTATCTCGTGGAATGTGGGATATACTGCCATCGTACCGTTTCTGGTTGAATTGACTTGACAATATCCATATCTGCCACACCTCCAATGAGGTTCCCCGAGCCGTCGAGGACCATATTGCACACAGCTGATCGCTGACAGGTTGTCATAACACCATCCGTTCGCACACCAATCCTTCGCATCTCTTCCAAAAGGAGACGTCCCAACGCGTCATCGCCGACGGAGGAGATGAGGATTGTTGCTGAGGGCTGGGCTTGGAACCTTGACGTGGAGATTCGGTATGCGGCTTCGGCAATATTTCGGCCAACACCGCCCAAGTGAAGACCAACTGTTCCAGGAGACGTAGATTGTCGACCGCGGGAACCATCAGTATCTGATATTACGTTTGCTTGTGAGACAACATCAACAGCGGCAGAGCCTATAACCACAAGCTTGGGTGCCGAACGAAAATAGATTCGGTTGATATTGCTCTGAAACGAAATGACAATATTATGATCTCACGGACGATATAGACCTTGGCCCGGTACCCTGCTGCTCAATCAACTCGGCGTAAGCAACTGCTATCTGGGCCCCTTTGAGTGCAGTGTTCTCAATCAGTGCAATATCTATCCAAATGTGGCCATTCATTAAACCGAAGCGGTATGCACGATGCGCACTCACTACTTGCAAGAGATTTCCCTGAGGTCAACTCCCGCACACGTTCAAGCAGCCATGGGGTGACTTCTTTTCCTCGCTTATCGATACCCTTTTCTTGAGACTCTTGTACAGCTTGTTCAACTGCTTCCTGTAACTGCTTTCCGACAGCTGCATATGACTCGGGGATCGGAACACCGAATAGAACACCGTTAGTCATGCCTAGTCCCCACTGGGTAACTTAAAGGGAGAGAAACTTCAGGGATAACCACGATAGGAGCCCGTGGATGACATACAGAGAATATTGGCAGCAGAATCGGGATCATTCACTCGCCAGGGACTCTGAACTCCGAGAACGTTGAGTGTACTGTGGAATGAATGCCGGAAAAACGAAGAAGCCTAACCTTGAACCCACTACTCGGTGAGTAGAAAGCAGGGAAATCCTGTGTTTCGCCGTACGTGACAACCGGAACGCCAAGAGTTTCCTATTCATGCTGAACAACGAAGGAATTATAGTCCAGAATCGCAAACATACGAGGTATTCCAGAGTTCTGCGAGCATATGAGGTGAGTAATGAAAGGTATAATAAATATGCCCGCGGAAGGTATACCTTCCAATGTCAAGTATGGATTTCACACCGGCAGACACCAGACCCACAGGACATCTTGCAAGCTCTTGAAGATCGGCAGAAATGTCCATGGCTTCTGAAGGTTCATAAGCAGACCACTGGCTATTGGTGAACCAACTCACAGCCCTGACCACCGCGATGCACCCCGCCCAACCTACACCAATACTCAGAAAACGAGTTGCTGACCCGGGGAAAGAAAAAATGTCTGACCCTCCTGTAGCAAATACCTAAGCAGCGCTCAAATTCTCTATCAAATCACGACGTGGGACCAACCGTTACCTTGATGCCAGCGAGTGCCGCAAATATGAGGGTAGCGCTGCAGGTGGTGCCACCGTCTTTCTTAAGTGCAATGGCTGCTGCTATATCCCTCCTAGAAAGCTTCACGGGCCCAGTATTTGTGTGCGAATCGGCCAGATACTCCAATTGTGCAGTCTGGAGTCCAATCTTGACCCTACCCCCAATGACGCCAATAGTCGCCGGAATAGCACCTGCGGAGCGCACATGCTGCTCAACAGACTTTGCAGTCTCCAAGTTGACAGGATGTGGCATGCCGTGGGTGACGATCGTTGTCTCCAAAGCAACCACAGGTTGGCGTTCCACAAGAGCTTGTTCGACTTGGGGATGAACGTCGATGGGCACCCCCCTCTCTCGCGCGGAGATCAAACAAGTTGGGAGGCCCCTCGTAATTTTCACAGAAGACGAGAGTGCTCTCGTGAGTGGACGTACCATTGCTTGACGGTGAAAACTGAACGGGCCGTAAGCGCGTAAGCGTTGGCACGTTGCCTCAGTACTACAGTATAGTGTGGTTACGAGTATATAATTTGGTGAACTACTAGTCTACTTTCCACTCCTTCGTGATGGCATCATCCTCCCCAGCGCTGACGAGAAGTTCAATGCTCCAGATCACAAGCGTGAAGAAAATGTTCATCCACCGCCACCACACTTGCGACGAGTGATCGAGGACTACGAAATCCCATCTTCAGGAACCCAGAAAGATAGGTATGTAACAGAGGTCACTTACGGAGGAGGTGTGAATAAACAGTAACCAGGATTGACTGACGATACGTCAAGAGAATACTTATTAGTTTTGATGTCTATTGGGATTTGAGATACTGTCTAATCAGGCAGCTCGGCACTTACTGGTCGACCTTCCCAACCGTCATCTATGCTGTAGTCCGCCTCCCATGGATCCACACCAATAGACGGGAGCACACGGGCTGCGCCAAGTAGGATCGTCAAACGGTACACAAGTGCTACCAAGACAGGCTTCGGTAATGTGTTCGTTACAAAATTTACGAGGGTTTGAAGGTGTGGCATTATGTTGGACAGCAAAGGAGCGCTGGAAGCCGGCATTAGTGTGGGGTACGATCCAGTACGAAACTGCGACATACTATGACGAGGCAGGGTCAGAAAAAGACTGCCGATCGAAGCCGCATAGCCAGAGGTTATAGGCGATGAACAAAGCCAGTCCAGAGGATTCAATGACATTCGTTCGTCGTAAACCAAATCCGATGAGAGTGAGAAAAAGGAACGCGGTTAGCGCCGCGCCGAGCAGAGTAGCTGACAAGGGTGACATGGCGGCCGCAGGATAAGCCTGTCTCGAACAGTCAGGCGAAAACATGTGTCGTGAGGATTAGGCACTCACCACGAAGATCCACCAAGCAGATACCACATATGCCACGGCAGACGCTATAAGGAGGACGAATTGGTACGCCTCGCCTTCCCCAACAAGTTCCCGTCCAACTTGTCCCAATTTTTGGGCGACAAGTAGGCTAGAGACGCTCTCGAAGATGATAAAGAGAGGGCTCGAAAGGGTCAGGATGGTTCCCCACCACGATGCTAGGCTGAGGAGCAGCGGATTCACGGATTGAGAAAATAGGTTGAAACAGACGAGGAGGAGAAATGGTTGGATGGGAAGCTGCATCGCCGGCAGCAACGGGGAACCCCAAAGGAATTGCAGTGTTCCATGAATGAGGGATTGGAGGAAAATAAGCAGAGACAAGAGAAGGAAGGCAGGTTTGGGCAAGGTGGATAGTGTCAACGGAAGGAACAAAAGAACCTGTAAGAAATTGGATAACCTTTGTACTCGGAAATCAGATTGGGACCGACTGGAGCGAAGTGGACACTTACGTTGCGGTGCTGGAAAGAGCACCCCAAAAGAACGAGGAAGTCATGACAGTGTTCACAAGAAAGGTGCAATGTCAGCCGATGGGTTTATCTGGTGTTCATGGACCTAGGGGTGGGTAAGGCCGGTGGCCACCACTCGCATGGCGGCTTGCAAAGTCAAAGTGTGCATTTTGCCACGACAAAGGTACAAAACGGACACAACTCGAGTCGGCCCAGCGTCAAATTATCATATGTAATTATTACAGATGCTACTGGTAAGAGAGTGGAGTAAGAACAAATGCCTAAGTTTGCTGTAACTGCTTTGGATGCGAGTAAAATCCCTTGGCAACAGCGAGGTCAATGTCACGAGATTCTGCAGCTGGATCTGATGGCGACACATAGAACTTATCGACGATGGGGATAAGTAACACGTTCATTTTGGCAGTGACGACGATCATGTAGTTCGTCTTTATCTCCATCCAATCCGCTAAACACAAGGGAGGTAAGTAGCCTGCATAGAGGCCGTTAGATTTAACGGGTACCTTTCTCGAAAGTGAGGGGTTCACTTGCGATCTAGAGATACATCGGTCAGGTAGCTTTCGATAAATTAGGGCCAGGAACTGGCCATAATTATGTTTTCGCGCTTATCTGCCTTGGACATTTTGTAATGTCCGCCCTCTGCGTATTCACTGAAAGTCGTCCCTGAAGAGAACCACTACAAGGTCCGAGATGAGGTAAAAGCTCGCTACCCCAGGAGGAGGAACAGGGTACGTACTAACGAAGCCGCCGCATCATTTCTTGATGAAACATACCGGGTAGCAACGACACTGACACCATCCGTGACACAGAAGTTCATCAAGCTCGGCTGTGAAATGATTGCGTGGTGAAATCTAAGCAAGTGGCATGCGAGCTTCGGCCACGTACCTCAGTCACGCCAGCTTCTTCCGCAAATTGATTGATGGATGCGATGGTCTCCAGCATTGCCTTCTGAAGCTCGGCGTGTGTGAAGGACTGCGCATTCGGATTCCGGAGCTTTGGATTCTCATCAGTGCCCGAATCGTCTACAGAGAAATCACGAACAACAGACCTTTGAGAGAAACAATGCAAAGGACCACTCGGAATCGGTATTCCCATTTACGACATTGAATATTTCATCAGGTAATTGTTGCTGCAACCGCCTCCTGATTCTAGGAAACTGTTCAATGCCACCATTGTGCATAAACTGAGCAGAAAATTAGTAAAAGTATACATGAAAATGGTCGCAGCGAACCATGATCTTCCCATGAACGAATGGGTGGCAGTTGTCAAGGGATAAAGAGCCTGCGGTCGTCGCGCGTACATGGGCACTGGCAGATTGTCAAGGTATTGAACGATGACGCAAAGTTGGAAGAGGCGGACAAAACCAAGGGGGATTTAATCTTCTCAGCGAGGCGCGTCAAGTTCACATTATTCCAGGCCTTTTCCGTATCAGCACGAGGGGCCAGAGGAGTACATGACGAGACAGCTCACCGGGGTCACGGAAGTATAGATACAGGGTTGACTCCCAAGTTCCTCGTCGTATATAGAATCATACCAGCCTATCCAAAAGAGTTCGCTACTTGGCCGCAGTTGATAGGAAAACCCGGAAACGCACCCACTCCGAAACCATCTCCGTTAATAGGCCTACGCAGATCAACCCTTAGACGGGAGTCGAATGCCTGATTTATGATTGAATGAGCGGGTCTCGTGAGAAGCTGTTGCGATATTTAGTTAGTACGTCAGTATACTCGAGCATGCAGAACACCGTACGTGGGAGAGCTGAACAGGCGATGTCCCTTTGTATATGAGGAGACGACACATTGTTCTGTTTTCGGTGAATGCAGTAAGAGAAAACCACACAGGACCTGGACGGTTGATGAAGTTGACAGCACAGCATGCTTGTGGCGCGCTACTTTCAATTCGATTGATGACAACACCATCGCCGTGACCAAATTCAATTCCGTACAACTACTCTTACAGACACAGGCAGCATTACTTCAAAGGAACTCCCTCGGGCGGGAGCTGGGATCGCCCCCGGCCTCGTCATAAACCAGGCCCGCCACACGAAAAGCCAACTCTGCTCCTTGCATTAGTACAACGACACAAGACCAACAAATTATCAGTAGAAATACCACATACCATCGGCCTGAGACTTGATGGCGGCTTCGGCGTATACGCGGACAACATCCTCCGTTCCGCTAGGCCTTACAAAAGAGCGTCCCCCATCGTAGCGTCTTACCAAGTCATCGATCTTGCTCTGCAGTCCTTTCGGGCTTACCAATTGACGCTCCGCGTCCTCAGTCTGAAAGGCATGTCTATCGTCAACTATCACTCTGACTAATCTGTTGGGCAAGTCGACATAGAGCGAATCCCACTCGAGACCAGAATATGATCTATGGGCAAGCACAGCTTCGACAAGCAGTGCATCTGAGATCGCATCACCGACGGTCTGATTGATGAGTTGAGTCAGGTTTCGTAGGTGATTAAGTGCGGTCGATTGGGCAGGTGTAGTTGGTTCGTGGGAAGCAAGGAGCTCTTGTGTCCCAGACGAGAATAGGACGGTACCGTGCCCATTCGCTTCAAAGTACACGCCAATGTCGAAGCGCTCGGCGGCATGGTGAAGGTGCTTGACACCCGTTGGCACACAACGAACTGGAAGTCGCTAGTAATACAATGCATCAGCAAGAAGACGGTGCGTTATTGTGAGGATCCGGCACCTCAGCCAGATATTTTGTCGAACTTCCGTTTGCGTACGCAGTTTGAACGACGCCCACTTTGACCTCAGAGTCGAGACTAGCCGTTTTGACCAAGTCAACGATGAACCCTGCCACAAGCGCCGCGATTTTGTCTCCATCCAGCATACGAAATTGGTTCCTTTCGTCAATGTAGAAATACATCAACCTGTCAGCATCGCCATCCAGGCTGCAGCCCCTCTGACCGGTCTTGAGATGATTTGCCAGAGACGGCGGCAGCTTCTGGGACGTCTTCACATAGTCAGCCCCGCATGAATTGTTGAGGGCACCGGCAGTTGAAGTTGCGGTGTTATGAGGTATAAATTTCAAGATATCTCCCAGATGGGGTAAGATATTGTCGATGGCATATGCACCAACGCCGTTGGCACAATCTACAATTAGTGGCGGAAGCTTTTGTTTTCCGGCCTAGACAAGCTGTTTATTTCGCGAGATGATGACTGACGGGTAATGGCTTACCACTAGTCTTTTGAAGGCACCGCTAAGTTTGCCATAGTAACCATCTTCTGAATCGTCACCATAAGCATCCTTTGTGCCCTTGGTGTTGATGGCGCGGACGAGATAATGGAGGATTGGTGTAGTGACTACTCCAGCGTCGCGTATCTCCGCGCCAATTGCTGCTAAACCGTCTTGAAGCGCCGCAACCAGGGCCGGTCCAGAGGGCCGAGTGTCACGGCCATACACGACTCTAGCTGGCTTCGATAAGTCAATCCTTGCCGATCGAACGACCGCCTCGATAGCTTCAATGAGATCTTGTGTTGACTCGGCATTAGCCAAAGTGGAAGCATGTGCTTCCCAAGATGTTTCAAGCATCTCCCCGCGGGGGTCAATGAGTTTAACACCATTGTCCTTTCAGAATGAGGTTGTGTCAGCGAAGGCAGGTTTCGATACCTTCTCGAATGAGCTATTACACACTACTTCGGGATTATGAGACGCAGTGACCATCACGCCGATAGTTTTTCCATCCAGTTTCTTGCTCCGCAGACCTGCGAGGACACCCACTCGAAAAAGAACAGAGTCCAATACAGATCCTCTACGATCACTTGTTGAGAGCAACGTGAGCTGATAAGATCAAGATAGACGCACAATGTTCTAAAGCCTGCGGTACCATACTGATACCTTAACTGTGGTGGCTTAGGGTGGGCATCTGAGAGACGGGAGATTTCCTGAGACTTGAGTTGATTGGACATGGCCAAGTCGTGTGGGGATGGCGAAACAATGCGAGCCGCCGCAGCTTGATTATGTCATTCCACGTTCAATTTCACATCACAAACAGCCTTCAGCTAGATCCCTCATCCTAGTCCCAATGCCTTCCAAATCACCAGCTCAGACCCTATTAGAAAAGGCCGACAAGAAGGCAAACTCGTCTACTGGCTGGTTTTCTTCTTCCTCTACCAAGTTTGAGGAAGCGGGAGACTTGTATCAGCAGGCAGCGAACTCGTTCAAACTTGAGAAGCTCTTCAGAGAGGCGGGGGATGCATTTTCTAAGGAGGCCGAGTGCCGAGAGAAATGCAACGAGACAAATGATGCCGCTAATGCTTGGTGGAATGCTGCCAAGGCCTACAAAAGAGGCCATCCTGATCGTACGTTGATTAATTGCTCATGTTCGATATTCACTAAACATTCTCTCCATCAAGTCGCCGTCCAAGCGTTATCACAAACCGTCACGCATTTAACGCAGGCCGGTCGCTTCCGTCAGGCTGCTGATAGGGAGAAAGAGATTGCCCAAATTTATCTCCAAGAGCAAAATGATCTCCGCCGTGCTTGTGAGAGCTTTGAGCGTGCAGGCGAGTGGTATATTCAGGAGGATGCAATAGCGTAAGTCATATGCTTTGACGATCTCTTTGGAATGTTTTACAAGCGTGAATGTGTCGCAGTACAGCCAATGCTTGCTTCAAAGATGCAGCAGACCTTCATGCAGACCTGGAAGAGTATCAGATTGCGGTGGCTCGTTATGACCAAGTGGCGAGTCACTCACTCAACTCGGCCCTGACAAAGTACAGCGTCAAAGATTATTGGCTCAAGGCTCTTCTCTGTGTGCTCGCATCGTCGGTGTGTTGTCATTCGATTCCGTCGTGTTCTTTTCGTGAACGTTCCACTAGGACTACGTCAGCGCTCGGCGAAACTTGGAACGTTACGGGCAGGCGGACAACACATTTCCCTCCACGCGCGAGGCTAAATTTGTCACTGCGCTCCTCGAAGCCCTTGATCAGGGGGACGAGGAGGCTTTCACAAGCGTAGTGTTCGAGTACGACCAGGTCAC
>WNFQ01019632.1_pt1 | contig 20994 bp, 29 predicted proteins | sample 5400171 | NCBI WGS metagenome assembly WNFQ01 (sample SAMN13153356, study PRJNA577476) | soil metagenome | isolation source: 20 cm soil under Madrone tree | place: USA:California | collected 2016-06-14 | reverse complement strand
CAAGAAGACCGAATGATTGAAACCGATCATTACCCGAACGACACCTGATATCAACCATTTTCGTTGGGGTTCAGCGTGACGGAAATACAAGGGGAAAACTCACCTGATAATAGGAGTGAAACGTTGGTCACCCATATAGTGGTAGTGATAGCCACAATTACTTTATTCCTATTCCAAATGGCGAGGCTAGAGGGCTCCATAAGCATATACTTTGGGAGAATAGTTGTGGCACAGAAGCGCTGAAAACTGACGTGCGAAGAGCCAGCAATAGCGAACCAAAGGCCTGGCCCAGGAAGGCAAAACTCTAGTGACAGATCAGGAAAAAGCATTCTTTCATAGGAGGTCACGAGAGTCAGAGCGATGCTCACCCAGCTGACCGAGGCCCAGGCCTTGGGATCGTGGCAAGTCAGCACGTACAAGAAAAGCAGATGTGGAATAGTACACGCACCTGGCAGTTTATTGGGGACATAACGTTAAAGGCGATGAGGTTAAGAATTACGACCGCGAAGGTGGCCCAGCGTGTGATTGAATAAATCTATCGGAGGAACAAATTCGGACCGAAAAAACTCAAAGTAAGGGCTCATCGTCACGTACCCATATCGTCCATCGATAGGTCTGACGTCTTCGAATGACATCCCATTCGAAGTGGAGACCGGTGACGAACTCCCAGCTGCCAATTGGGAAATGACTTGAGCACGCAATATCTCGGACTTGGAGAGCGACAATAGACACAAGTAGCGAACCCACATGTAGAGGCCACACACGACGAGCCATACCTTTAACAGCACCACTGTCAGAAACGCATTCAGTGGGTTTCCAAGCTCCGGGGCTAGGCTGAAGAGATGTACACACTGGAATCGCCACTCACGGGCCCAATGGAGTCATTGAGAGCGGGCATCCTCAAGTACAAGTAGGCAAGCAAGACAGGGGAGTTGGTTGGGTTTTGCGGTACCTTACAGTGCTAGACATATATATGCCTTGTCCGACCATTTTCCCCTTGAGCGAGGTAAGACCCTTTACAGTGACGAGATTAAAACTGAATTGTAGTCAGCTGTCGGCGAGGACTACCGAGGTGTCACCAGGCACAATGATGCGTTTTGTGCCTCGGCATCTGTCTCACTTGGAATAGTTGGGTTGGCGGCTCACTGGCACCTCAGCTGAAAAGTTAAGCTTAATCTCTGCCGAGTTATAGAGTTATTTTTGGAGCTGTAATCACCACGTCTTGAATGAGTAAACTACCCACCCTTAGTAATATGCCTTTCGTAGTCTACCAACTAGGGTTCATATGTAAAGGGGAACATGTTGATCCACAATTATCTCTCCTGTAAAGATCTACATGAGTCATGGTACAGTACAGTACTTCACCAGCCGAGGGACGGAAGTGATGGTCAATCTTCGTGCCATCTGTCATGTACTCGTTTCTTGAGCAAAGTTCACATCCCAGTGGTAGATGAGCTACAAGAAAAGAAACCATGAAGGGGAAATTGTCATACGAGGCGACAGCAACTTGTCCAGCTTCGTTCGGGTGTTCGCAAGATCTACATCTCTCCGCTTCACTACAGTCCGTACGAGTAGTCGATCCGCGTGTCCGTGTAGCTCCAGTCCTGCCGCTTCTTTGCTTTGGCGGTATTCGCCTCCACTAGTTCAAATAGAGCAGCGAGCTAGTTGCTTCAATTTGCGCGGCAAGTTTGCCGACAGCTGTCGCAGAAGCTTCACGATATGTTCATGCACCGACCGTGCAAATTTTCCCTCAGAGAAAGCATCAAAGCCACGAATTTTGACGGTACTCGGTCGAACCTTCGTCGTCATCGTCTTCCCCCAAGACATGGCTTGGTCTACGGGTTGCGATAGCAGGCCATTCGGACTAGTGTTTCTGTCGCAAGTAATCTGTAGACCCGCGTACTAATCCTTTTACCTGAAAAGGTAAGGCACCGCGTGCCGCATGGATATCCAATGAAGAGGACGTCGTGGGTTTGTAGTAGCTTCTGGGTCAGGAAACTTGCGTATGACTCCAGTACAAGTTGAGTGGTCTTCGTACTAGGCTTGACAGCGTTGGTGTCCTGGTCCAATCTCGAGTATTTGAAGCTGTCGAAATGGTGAAATGGTCCTAAAAGTACGTGCTTGTATCGAGAACGTGAATGAGCGCGGTTTCGTCCGCTGTGTGCGTCCCAATGATTCTCCTTGATCACCGGGGCCTAGGAACCGGTAGCATAACCCACCCTTCCACTTGGACTTGGTTTTGAACGTGAGTCATCGCTGAACTAGATCTCGTAAGCAAACGAGAAGAGCAAGGAGTTCAACATGCCAACTCACTTGCTCGACGGCTTGAAGGCCAAAAATGCATTATATCATCGAGGGCACCAGTATGAGCTTTACGGGTACTCGAAGACAGAATACACCCAGTACATTATAGCTCATTTCATTCTCCCCTCGAAATGTCAAACGACCAAGTGTCATCATAGTCACAGTAACGTCGGTCACCAGGACCACCGACTCGGCGAGTCTAGAATGTAGGGGAGAGGACAAAGATGAGAGAACGAACACGGAATTGGGGTTGTTGGCGGTCTACTAAGTTGGGCTAACACATAATTGATCCCTTGTTTCTTAAAAATGCCGATCTAACCAACCACCATCACAGCGCTGTCGCAATGCCGTAAAGATGCTAATAACGATCCAGTAAGCCTGAGTTCACATCAAGACAGGTGCAAATAGAGTGCCATTTTGCTGATGTGATAGCTTTTCATGATACTGGGCTATAAGTTATGAAAATCTAGTCAGCTAAGGATTTTACATCCAAACATTCAATGTTCCAAGGCTGAGAGCCTTGAAGACAGAGCAAATCATACCGGAGACGCATTGAACATCCCAGATTCGAACACATCCGGTTGACATCAGGGACAACGTTTTCGTTTTAATGCAATAAGCGTTACCCGTACTAGCTGAAAACAGTTTCTGCATCAGGCGTACAGTAGGACACATCAGCAAGAAGTCTAAACCACATTATTGATTTGGTTTTTTTTTGACTCCGCAGGTACCTGGCGCCGATGACGGATGAGCGGGGATTGAGCCAAATCATACCATGCCAGATTGGGCTGGGTCAATCTATGGACGGTTAGTAATTAGTAGTAGTATGTTCGAGCAAAGCTGGGATCTACAGTAGTCAATTAGTAATGTCCGGTTGTGCAGAATCAAACGAGGAAGGCGGCAAATGACCAAAGGTGCAGGAACATGATAGAGTATTGCCAGTACATGCTGTGTGTTGACTGTGTGTTAACGAGCGACAATGCTTAGGTAAGAGGGGGTCTTTTTCTTTTTTGACTTTTCTTTTTTGACTACCGAACAAGTGCGCGGTGCGGTCGCACGTCGTCTCCAACTCGACTACCCCCGATCAGGAATAGATTGGGTTCAAAAGGATTCTTCGGGAACAAATTTTCACTGGGGCTGAGCTGAACCCGCAGGCGACTAAATCCTATTCATTCGTTCGACATTTCGTCTCGACTGCATTCTGAGCACTGAGCTTCTTGACAGACAGAGCCTGCTACGAGTTTTGGTGGAATGGGGAAGTTTACTAATATAGCAGATAAGAATAGGCCAATATCTTGCCAGTGTTACTCTATTCCAAAGCATTTGGCCCCCGAGTCCGACTGGAGAATATCATCCGTTCATGATCCGGTTTTTCATGGGAAAAGCCTGAACCAGGGTGACACCGAAGAAGAGGTCAGACTGGACCAGAGCAATCTGAACAAGATGAAACAAATTCGCTGTGGTACCGTCATGATGTTCCGCACTGCTGACGTATTCGGTAGACTGCAGCTTCTACGGAGATACACTGTACTTATTATTTTCCCTCGCGGTCCTCTACATTGTCATGACCGAAGCCAAATGTACTACAAGTGTCAATGACAATGTCCCGGGAAATATGTTGGCTCACAACTTTCCTTTTTACAAGGGACACCGCTTCACCACTGCCACCCCGGACGACTCGGATGATATTTAACCACCAAGGCGGTCCTGCAGCTTCAAGCCTCGCGCAGACCCTGGACTGAAACGGGGGACAGAAGTCATGGTAATGGTTGATCTTTATACTTCTGTCACATATCTACTTCCCGTGCAAGGCGGCCCAAACTTTACATTTGGGTGGTTATGAAGCGCTTTGTCCGCGCCAAGCGGTCATCACTGAAATCGGTTCACTCATACTTCTTGTATTTCCCTTGCGCACTTTTTCACAGCACCGCGTCCACACACTTTTGCGATTTCTGGAATGAATTTTGAGTTGAAATCCAAGACACGCGATGTCAGGCGTAGATGTCGAACCCATCCCTCGCGAATAAACGGCAATGATTCGATATTGGATCCATCTTCTCTCCATACAGTGACGAGGGGTCCTGTTCAAGGACGTGAACCAAACTTATTCATCGGCGTAATGCTGTGGGAACTACTCTCGGCATCATCAGCTGGACATCTGAATCGAAGGATCTAGCGTGTGCCTAAAAATTGAAGGGACACGAGACACAGAAAATTTGATCCAAACTGTCGTAGTGGTATTCCATACTAAGAGGGAAGTATTGGTTGTGTAGACTAAACGAGAGAGGCAGAGGGTAACCAGAAGGAACTGGAGTGCGATGGAGTCGTCGTGGAGGTGGCTGAAAAATGATAGAGGGACGACAAGAACTTGAAGAAAGGCAGACACATAGATGTTAACACTCTGGAGAGCCACCCAAGAAGTGTTGATGTGATATCTGGGTTACAAGTTGGAACCCAGATATCACATCGAAGACTTCTCAGGATTCCAACATTCTGGGCTGGCAGATTTCAAAGAGATAGGGAACCATTAAGACGACTCGGGCCATCAAAATTTGGTGTAACGATATACGCGAGTACGATGTCCAGAGTATGAGAAAAGGTGCCGGACACCGATCGGAAAAGCTGCCCATCCATTTCAGGCAGAAAACTAGATACCAGAGCAGTGTCGGTTCAATCTAGTAAACACTCACTTCATCCCTCATTGTGACACTCCATCATCCCAAAGCTTTTTTCGTTCCAACATAGGAACGCAATTTCGGCTTCCGCAGCCCGCATACGTTCCACAGGGATACGCGTGATTCCTCTGGTCCGGATTTCGGGAACATGATGTGTTCTGTATTTTCATAAATAGGCTGAGTTTCATCCGCTTGTGCGCCTACTGATGATTCTCCCCCTAGCACGAAGACCCGTGTCCCGTCAGAAGCCATGGCATGTCCCGACCTTCCACTTGGACTCGGTCCCATGTTTTGAAATGTGAACCATCGGCGAGCTGGATGTCGTATGTGAACAAGAAGCACACGAATCCTAAATCACCTACTTGAGAGCTTGCAGGCAGCCAGGTCACCCAGATCGCTTCCATCGATGCCACGCCCACCAAAGACATACATAACATCATCGACGAGGGCAGCAGCATGACCTTCACGGGGAGCCAGAACGAACCCATGGCATTGTAGCTCAGTCCACTTTCGTGTTGAAACGTCGAATGACCAAGTGTCGTTATAGTGATATTGGCCGTCGGTACCACCGAATCTACAAAGCATTTTAACGAAGATAGAGGTCAAGGGAAAGGGGCAACGAACATAACGATGTGGTCGCCATAGGTTACCGATGCATGTCCGGTCCTTGGTGGGGGCTTCTCATTTCCGGGTGCGGACTCAAATGACTCCCAAAATGGTTTCGATGGTTTCGACTTTACTGCACAGACACTGTGTCAAATGGTTTCAAACAACAATGGGGTGAACAACATACGAGAGTTCAAGTCGAATGCCCACATATCATTCAAGAACTCCCCGTGAATCTGACCACCGAATACGAAGAGCTTGGAACCGACTATCGTCACGGCATGGCCGTAACGCCCGACTGGCCCATAACCATCGATCACGATGCGAGTCCACTCTCGCGATACTGAAGTGCAAGAAACTCTCATCAGCTGGAGTCAGTCTTGTTAAGAAGATCCAACATGCCGAGGTTGAGCAGGTAAAGCGAGTTATCCTCAGGCTGGGGCACGTTAAGCCCCTCCTGGAGACCGGTATTCGTGTCCCCGCCCCAAATCAAAAGGGTATCGCTGACGTGTGCGCCAGCATGTCCGACACGTGGGCTTGGAACATCTCCGCTGGTTTCCAAGAGAGTTGCGGAGAAATTCCCCGTTGAGAAAACATACAAATCGTTGCGTGTAGAATCATGTACAAGACCTCCAAAGAGGAATAATTCGCCAGCGGCAGTGGCGGTCGCGGGAACTGCAGGACCATATCGGGGAAATGGTGACGGCGATGGCCCAGATGGGGGAGTGTTTTTACTAAGAAGGTTCGACGGCAGAAGGTTCAGATTGTGTACAGCCCATGGGTAGCCATCTCCTGCCTGTTGGTGCTGCTGAGGAGGATGTGACGGTGATTCGGAAGGAGATGGCTGCTGTTGGGTAATTTGTTTAGTGACCGTGACCCCACCCGCAGGCCAGTTAGAAGGGGAGAGCTTCTTCCTCCAAGAGGAGAAGAACATGATGCTCTTGGATAAGGTGGTGGTAGGCTAAGGAGCCAAATGGCATGTCCAGTATGCCTCTGTTTTGTATATGGATCACCTTAGCCCAGCCCCGACGCCCATTACTGTATGTGAAGGCTATTATCTGCAGTGATCAGTGCCTGTGGAGCTCGGGCGCTGACGGGCGCGACCCGCAGACCGCAAACCAAAATGATCAATACTCGTGTGAGTGTGACCCAGGACAGGATACTGTATTTGTCAAGCCCGGGCGGGGGCCGGCCGTCACGCATGTCGATCTACAACCCTTTACATGAGACACTACAGGAGCTGAGCAATTGTCACTGGAATTGGTTCACTCGAACTATGGTATAGCATCCTCCTTATGTATTACATCACATTCACGCATTTTTGCAATCTCAGCTGGCACGAATTCCGAGTTGTTATCTGACAAACACAATGCGTAGATATTGAACTCTTCATACCGTGACAACAAGAGGCCCTATTCGAAGACGTGGTCCAACATGGCCCAGGTTGTGGGGAACTACCTTCAATATTGTAAGCTGAACTCCGGGTACACTTGAGAATTGAAAAGGACCCCAGTATCATCGAGACAGAAACCTCATGGAGGGACGACAAGAAGGCAGAGAGGAAGCAGTGTCAAACAGATTGGGAATCACTGAGACACTCAGGAGATCGTATAATAGGTAAGGATGCTTATGGCAAGATGGTTTTGAAGACATTGCACTTCGCAAGTGTTTGAGGAGCTAACATTGCTGTTCTGTTTCCATGTTTCCAGACCTTATGTCCCCAACCAAGAAGGTCCAGGACTTGGACGCAGGAAAACCTGTTGGTCACACTGAAATTTGGTGCAACGATATTCGTTGATATACGCAAGAGTGCTGTCCGGTGTAAGGGAAGAGGAGCGCAGGACGCTGGTCAGAAAAGCTGTCCATCCTCTTGGGTGATAATTCGATATTGGATACCAAGTTGAGGAAGTCCAATTAAAACACTCACTTCATCCCTCGTTGCGACACACTATCATTTCAAAGCTTTTCTTGTTCCACCGCAGTGACGTATTTTTGGTTTCCATAGCTCGCATGCGTTCCATAATCCTACGCGTGAATTTGTCCTCTTCCATATTGTCGAGACGTGACACATTCAAGCCACGCAATGCGTCTGGCTCTGTTATGTCCTTGGCCCGACCATTCTCAGCATCCGCGAGTCGTAAACGGACTGCCTCCAATTCGGACTTTGCCTCCAGTTCAGCATACACTTCAGCAAGTTCGGTTTCATGTTGAGCTGTCTTCTCATATGCACATCGACTCCGCTCGTCGGCGTCAGCAGCGCAGGATGTTGCTTTCTGTAGAGCACTCTGGGCATGGTCGAGGGCACGCACATCTTGGTTACGAAACAGGGGCAACTCGTCAAGCTAACAAGTTCTGCTTCACCAGCAACGTCTGCACAAGGAGTTGGTCCAAGTGTCGGTGCTTCGCCTGTTTCGCGCGCTTCGTTGCATCAGTTGCATTTGCATCGGCCTGTTCAAGTTGAGCGCTCTTCAGTGCAAGCTCGTCATTTACTGTGAAATACGCCGGTTCCGTTCAGTTTTCACAGCAAGCATTGCCGACAGCTGTCCCTCAAGCTCCACAAGATCAGCTTTAATCATGCAACATCTCCCCCAGAACCATCAGGCGTCCGAGTCCGATGGAATTCGGTCGAAATTTGGGCTTTGGTATTCGTGTCCCGAACAGGTGGGCCAGGAACCTTTCCGCTTGTTTGCAAGAGAGTTGTAGATAGGTCCCGCGTTGAGAAAGGATATGAATCGTTGCATGCAGAGTCGTGGACAAGACCTCCAAAGAGGAACAATTCGCTGGCGGCCGAGGCAGTCGGGGGAAGCGCATAGCCTTATCGGGGAAATGGTGATGGCGATGGTCCAGGTGGCGTAATACAGACCATGGGAAGACAGGCCGTCGCTGTTGTTGTTGCTGAGAAGGCGGGTGTGATTTGGTAGGAAACGATAGCTGTTGCGGAAGCGGTTGTTGGGTAGATCGCTCAGTACTCCATCGGTAGGAGTGAGTTGGGAGGGGAGAGTTTCGTCTTGCAAGAGAAGGACATGCTCCTGGATAAGAAGGCGGATGCCACTTTTGTATATGATCACCTTTATCCAGCCCCGACAATGCCCAATAGCGTCATGGAAAGTTCGTCATGTGAACTTCAAGGCTGTTATCTGTGCCTGGAACTCGAGCGCTGACCCGCAGACAACAAACGACGAAACCAACAACCAACCAACCAATCCTCACGTGACCGGGGCGAATAGGGGCATCTGCGTTTGGCATTGCGAGTCGCATTTCGAAACTTACAATGAGGAAAATGTAATGCATCCCAACGATCTTTTTATAATGGTTGGAAGCGAAAAATAAATATTGAGACCCGTAGGTCTACCACTCTGAAACAGCGTGTCATCCTTGTGCAGGGGCCATGCTAATCTTCTCTGTATCGTTCCAATTTTTTCGTATGCATCCCCGAAGGGAGCAATAGGTAGTTGGCAGAATACGCCGTGGTGATTGAATATACTGATTTTGTTTGGACCGCGGGTGTGTCAATCGCACGGCGGGCCGGGCAGGGTGAACTTTGAAACTTCAAGATCGCCGCAGCAACACAATCCTTAAGAACATCGATGGTGCGATCAGCAATGAGCACTGGGAAGCCATTATACTGTAGACTCGACGGAGCATCTCGGTCTGTGGAAAATGAGAAGGGAGCCTTATATCGGATCGTTAACAAATGATACTACTGTACTGTACAGTATGATTGACGTGACGTCGAGGGATGTTCGAGAGCGAAGGATAGACAATCTCGCAGCCTGTTTGCACATATTCTGAAGACTCGGATTTTCTACCATCCTCAAGTTGACGTCGTCCAAAAGCGACTTTATTCATCCATGCTAATACCGTACTATGCAATAAGCCGGTTCGGAATTTCGAACGGCCCGGGGTGATTGGCGCTGTTGCGACTAGGTGCGTACCGTAGCGCACACTTGGCCTCTTGTTGGGAATGGATCAGACTCGTTCGAGGCTTTGCCGCGGCACATGGACTGCTCCCCCCGGCGTCACTGGCAACCAAATCCGAAGACCCCTTGCGAAGACCCTTAAGCTAATACCAATACCGTACGTGCCTTCGATCAGAATCCGGAGGACGAGTCATCTACGACTGGGTTTGAGGTCCTGGGTACTGGCGACGGCGACGGCGACGGCGGAACGTACTACCCGCGGCGGTGGACAGTGGTGACCTAACCACTACGGTGGGCGGCGCTGGCGGCGGCGGCTTGGGCACAGGTTTAATCATTACGAAAAGAAAAAACAACGTGCGAGACAAGGAGCGGATCCGGGTGAAACCGGTGGGAGGGTGTGTGTGTGTGCACGATACCAGTACTGTAATTCTGTAGCTAGCACAGACTGGGTGCGTGGTTTGCGCGTGGGGGTGGCACATCAGGCCTTTTTATTATTGTTATTATCGTTTGTCATTGCCATTCACGGACCATCTTTCGATTGGTTGTTTGTGAGTGATCATGGCGTGCCAGTCAGTGTACCGCATGGCCGTTATCGGGAGGGATCAAGTGTATTCGATCTTAAGTCATCGGTGCATGGCGTGCCAGTGGCGTGGCGTGGCGTGGGCACCGTGGCACCGTAGCCTAGCAAGGCCTAGCAAGGGAAATCCGAGTTTGTGCTGCTGCGGAGGGAGGTGGAGTACAACGGTGAGAGTTTCGATTTGTCAAGAGTCAGGAATAGGTATCATGGATGATCCGGATCAACCAAGTACGGAAGAAAAAACTCGAGTCCCTCGAGACGGTGAGAGATTTTTTGTTCATCGTTCATCCGAGTCCGGGTCGGTTATTGTGTACGGTAGTAGTAGTTCTTGTTGTCATGTCACTTATTTTACGACAGCCACTCCACTTGCTGTCCCCCCCAGTTGCGAAGAAGGCACGGTCACGTAACAAGCAAGCGAACCAATTTACAAGACCACAGCACCCAAGTTTCGTTATGTTATTACCTTGACGCCGCGTGCCCGGAACTCCACCTTTTTTCACGAAATCACAAATTCACCAACCAGGTGGGTCAGTAGTTTAGTGGTTAGTGCCAGGCGGCCGGTGATGGGGTCTGTCTACATCAAGCTGCGGCTCCAATTGTGCCACGTTGGGCACACGAGTCAAGTGTGCCAGTTGTTATTTGTCCAGTCACTACTAGTCACTGTCCGAGAAGACCATAGCTTAGAGACTAGCACAGAAACTACACAACACAACACTAAATCAAAAAAGCCCACTAGGACAACACTCTGGAGATTACGAGAGGCCCGCGCGCTTGAGCCGGGCGGAACCAGAAACAAAGTTGAGTGGGCAGGAGGGGCACTTGACAGATAGGGGAAGGTTTAAGATCAGGTTAGGCTTTTAGTTTACACAAGAAGGCGTGGTTCTCTGGATAATTAAATAAACATGAAAGTACGAGATGGCGTCCCAGCGAGAGCAAAGCGTACATACATACAATACTTAAGGAGACGGCGAAGCGGCGGCGGCGGTGGTGCCGACGGGTCCGCAGCCCCAGGGAGATATTAAACAGGAGAAACCACGGATAAGAAAGCAATAGATGGACTGATAGAATGTAATAGCTATGGCACAATAATCAATCAGTAGAGTCGGCACCACCGTCCGTCGATCTGGTTTCGTCCGTTGGTGTAACGGACAATGTCGGTGTGGGAGAGCGTTCGATTTTTGCCTCTGGGCTGCTTGCTCTCGCTTCTGGGTCAATGGCAGATTCCAGGGCGCTATTGGGGGATGAGGATGCCTGTCGGCATTCGGAACCACCTTCGGAACGGACTGCGCGAGGGATAGGCGTGTCAATACCGTCCGTGATGCACTAGAACTAACAAGGTAACTTACGGTGCCGCTTTGGAAAACGCGAGTCAGACAGCCAGGATTAAGCATTGCAAGCCAGCACAAAAGGGGTTGCAAGGGTGACTCACGTTCAAAGCATCGAGACGGCTAAAGGTCTTCCCGCAGCCTTGACAGGCATTGATCTGAGATTTTGCAGAGTGTAAAGCTTGGTGTCGCCTGCTCACTCTCGTAAGGATCACCAAGCTCAGTACGAGAGAAGACAGCATATCACGTACTTGCAATCGTGTTGCCGAGCAAAGCCCTTATTGCACCCTGGCCACTCGCACTTGTACGGACGCTCTTCCGTGTGCGACCTTAGGTGACCTGATGCGGGTTAGGCGTCAGTTCACAGTTCGCTTGGCACAAAGCGTGGTCCCGAGCACCTCTCAGATTGAACCGTCTTGTAAATGTACTGCCACAGCCTGGAACAGGACACAGGAAATTAGCCTCGTTCCGGCGCCGGCTTGCGCTGGCGGCTTGCGTTGCAGAAGTCGTGACCTGCTGTCGTTCGACCTGGTAAATAGGTGGGAGCCGGTACACCGCTCCTGGGGTTGCCGGGGAAGAGGTTGGGCTTGAGACGGCGCTCACTGCGGAGAGTGGAGGAGGCGAGGAGGAGGGTATGGTCTGAGAGTGGCTGTAGTACGAGACCGGGGATGGAGTGTAGTATGCCTCTGGGTCGGTGGGACTCCGCTTGCCGTCGCGTCGGGAGGCGGGGTAGGGCGGGTTGGCGGCGTGAGGGTGTGGGGATCGCAGTGGTGGGAGAGTAGGTAGTTGGGAAGATTGCGATAGGTGCGAGCCCATGGGTGGTATGTGGAGAGGCGGGGCATTGAATGGATAGTGCCCTGACGCGGGGGCCAGCCCTCCAAATGGATATGCACGAGGTGGGACATGAGCAGTCGGGGGCATGTCTAGTTTCAGACCGTGGGCCAAGACGCGAGTGTTCTTCGTGTTCTCTTTCTGGTGGGACGCGATGAGGGAGGGGGTGGACGGTGGTGGGGTGAATGGAGAGGGAGATGCGGGAGAGCTTGCGCCGGGCAGCTGCTGGAGAGGAGTGGGGATAGTAGAGGAAGGAGGAGAGGAAGAGTTGTCAGAGGGAAGAGAAGAACCAGGGGAAGGAGTAAGCTGTGGCGAGGCGCTGGTGCTTGCGCCTGGTGTATCCCATAAGGCGTGGGGGGAGTGCGCCCGGAAGGGTTGAGGAGGAGGGTGCATGGAGGACAGGAGTGGGAGGCTATGCAGCGGGAAATTAAAAAGAAGAACATGTACCAGGCCGCGAGTTTTACAGGAGATTTGGGTGAGGCAGACGGATTCTGGCTTGCGCTGCTAGCGAGAGACCATCCAAACGGCCGGGTCGGCAGCAGGTGGTGGCTGTGTAAGAGATCGCCACCGAATAGGACACAGCCATCATCATTCCCAATCTCTCTCACGACTTCTCACTCACAAACATGTGCGAATCCATTAACCGCCGTCGCCGCATCAACTCGCTCTCCTGCCGTTCCTTTCCCTAATCTATCACTTTCAGCCGTCCCGTTACGCGTGGCCACCCCTTTCCAAGTCTTCTCTCGCCGTAAATCGCCTCCCACCGTGAAGACGTTCCGTACCTTGGGAATCGCCGTAACACAATCTTCGAAATCGGCTTCCACGGGGTATACCGAAGATGCCTCTCCATCAACATCGGGCGTCGAGATGCGTACCCGAGTGACGGTATCACCATCCAGACGCACGCGGACAGTGTTACCGTTGGTGGCAGGTTCGGCAGCGCTCTTGTGCGATGGCCAAGGGAGCAAGTGCGAGAGGTAAGGTGAGCGAGGCTCAATCTCGCTCGCTGACGTATGTACAGACGAGTTGGATGGTACGCGGCTGTCAGCGGGCGAAACGGTAGAAAACACGCCGTCGATCCAAGTTGCGATGTCATCAATAACGATTTGCGCCTCAGGCATCAAGGAGGGCGTTTGGAGATACCCATGACTCCAACCGGAGAAAATCTGCATTTGTAACCAGTCTTCATCACTCTCGCCTTCGAGATGGCTGAGCTCATCCTCCAGTCTTTGGAATTCGGCATCGTTCATGTTGACATGTCCCATCGCTAACTCCTTGCGAATCTCCTCACGACGTTGTCGCTTGGCTTCCCGAATTCGTCCCGCGAGAATGATTGCGTCATCCACAAATGGATCCTTTTCACCACATTGGAGAAGAAGAGGTGGAAACTTTGCGAGAAGTGCCGCAGGAGTAAGGATAGGCGAGATGTGATAGTCTGACGCAAAATCGGGGTTGAGATGAGGGCCGATGTATAGAATGGCCATGGCACGCATCTAGGAAAGCTAGCTTCTACCTTGTTCGCCATAAGGGGAGCAACGTGACTCACCATAGTCGGTGAAATGATGCGGTCTTGGAAGTAACCTGACCGGGAGGTCATAGTCAGACGCATACCGATGGGTGCATTTCTCCTGTCGTAAGCCACGCGTTTACGCTGCTTGTCAACTTCCACGTTCGCTCTGAAGACCTCCGCCGCAAGTCGTCTTTGTGCTTCCGTGCTTAAAATATCTCGTCCACCGCTTCCTCTACTAGTAGGGTGGAGGGTATTTAAACTCGAGGCGTGGACGAAAGACGGGTAATCAGGGCCGGAAACCACGGAGTTTTGCCATCGGATGCGAGCCTCAATAGGGCGATGTTCTTCCTGATCTTTCTCGTCGTCATCGTCCTCGCTCGATGAATCGGTGGATCCAAGGTCGTCTGTGTTGATCCGAGTTGTCCGGGCATGCGGCTGAGAGCACGACTGCCGCGACTTCGATCGCTTCGTGATTGGCGGGTTTGTTGAAGGTCCTTTAATTGAAGTCATACCCATACTAAAAGCGTCTCGCCAGCTCTTCCTCTTGCGAACCGGGGAACTGGATTTTCGCTCCTCATTCACCATAGCCAGTGGGTTAGCATGGGAAAGGTGATCTTTAGCACCACGAAGTTCCTTTGCCCAACCCTCGCTACACCCACCATCATCCGACGAATAAAAGAAGCTGGAGGACTGCCTTCGTAGCAATGTTGGGGACTTTGAATGCTGCCGATTTTCATCGGCCTCGGTTTCCTCACGTAGAACCTTCAGATGAGAAGGGGTCATCCAAGATGTGAAGTTGAAATCCAGGGCCGGGTAGCTAAGCATAACCGCAACAGGGAGCGGAAGAAGTACAACTGGACGGGATGTCGGTGCGGGGTATGGCAAAGTTGGGTCTGACAGGAGGAGATTATGCTCAAGTATCTTCACAACGCATCCAGTGGCCAAGCAACCTCCACTACGTTAGGGTGAGCAGGTGTTCTCCAGCGGAAAACATCTGTACGCACGCAGAATCTCCGGAGAGAACAATGTTGAGGTCTTCACCAGCAATTCCAATTCCAATGGCCTTACCCTTCGACTCGACGATGACACGGTAAGCGTCGAAGATTTCTTCGACCGCAAATGGATACGGATCTGTGGAAGGCACGTTTAGCCTGCATTGGTGATTTGCCGAAGCGGTCTAATAACTTACACTCGGGAGCTTTTCCGTACTCAATAGAGATCACGGGCCTGCATGTTTTCACTGCCCAGGATCGGAGGCGTTCTTCGTGATGCTCGGGACCCATTGAGATGAACCCGCCGCCGGGGACATCGAAGATGAGATTGCGCTCAGAGGAAAGGGCGGCTAAGGGATCCTTGGATAAGCTATGCCCTGGATGGGGCGAGTAGAAGAGATGTATGGTGATGGGTCGTGTATGCGGAGACGAGTCCGGGCGTGGCAACACGACCTTACGATGGAGTGCGACAGGCTTCTTATGAAGGGTGAGTTGGAGCTAGTCAACAAGTTATTAGACGTAGCTAGCAGAACAAGGCGAGACATTCATACGAATGGGTTACTTGTTTTCTCCCAGGTCACGCGGAGCATTTCAACAGTTGGGGCCGCTCGAAATTTACGCAGCTGGGATTGTGGCAGTTAGTGACCACAGACAGTGGTTTAATTGCGAACGGACCTTCTCGTCGGCTTCGTTAGCAAAGGTAATATAATACAAGGAAAATATGATGGAGCAGAGGTCCCGCAACCATTTCTGGCGGATATTCATGGCGGTAGCGAAGCCTGCATCCAGCCCAGTGATGATCCAAGTCGCGCGATAGTACGTGGGAGCATACTAAAATCGAGCAATTACACTGAATCAGAGAAAAAGCGACCGGATGGAACTTACGAGACGCGCTAGGGGCTCAGGTGCTGTTCCGGGTTTCAGGGGGAGGCTTGAGCGTCGTGCATATTTCAAATTGGACCTTTGGGACTTACCGCCAAGCCCAACGAGTTTGTCTGCGTTACGCATAGCATATACTGCGGTCAAAGTGCTGACGATGATTTGCCATGGCGTGAAATGACCTAGGAAAGTTGGGGAAAGGGCGATGTTATGGTGAAGACTGAGGACGCACGGAGACGCCTGTTCAAGGCTCGTATCCAGAGAATGCGAGGTCCGCGTGCATCACCCCACGTGATCTTCCATAGCCAAAAGAAAATAACAAGAAAAACCTAGAGGAAGAATGAGTGATTGACGGGTGGCAGTGGACTGGAGGGAGGATACTTGGGTCCGCTTCCAGGAAGGGCTGGGAGTACCGACGAGATGGTCAATCATAAGGTAACGGTGAGGGGACCATCTGACTCGTGAGTGTAAAGTACTGCCGGACACCTGCATGTGATTGTCGTTCGACGCCACGTGGTGACATCGATCCCATCTGATCCGTCCGATCTGATCTATTTCAACAACACCAACGATGTCCACCCCTCACTTCACTACTCAGACTGGTAAGGGCTCTATGTCATCTTTCACTCAACATGTCATCCATTCCTTTCAGAGCTCTCCAGCGCCTCCCTCGGCGCTTCAATCCCCTCTATATCCGACGAATTTTTCGCAGAGGCCTTCCATCTTTTGCTCACAAAGGTAGCCGCCACGTATTATTTCGTGTCCTCATTTCGCGGATCTCGCTTTCTCTCTCGTAGCCTGCACAAAGCCTCAAAGGGCAATTCGGTCTCAATGGCGCTCTTTATGATGGATGGGAAACTCGTCGTCATAACCCTGGCTCTGACTGGTAAGGGTTTCAAGAGCCGATATCCAGGAAATCTCATCTCCGTTATCACAGGGCAATCATTAAATTGGGAACGACAGGAACAATAAATGGGTTTGATATCGACACCAGTTACTTCAATGGTACACTCACTTGCGATTAAATGGCGAATCTTTAACACACCTCTTCAAAGGTAACGAAGCCCCTGCAGCGTCAGTGCAAATTCTCTATATTAAAGAAGGAGAAGAGCGGCCGGAAGCAAATGATGCGCGCGTGCGACTATGAGCAGTATGCTGATGAAACGTCGCTGACTGCATTCCCAGTGGACCCTAGTTCTTCCACGGGTACCCCTGGGGCCCTCGGCAAGGCACTTCTTCACCGTGCCCGAAACGCAGGCCGTTAACTGCGTAAAGTTGAATATGCATCCAGACGGCGGTATTGTGAGTGAGCCGTAGAGTACAACATATTCATTGCAGACATCCGTTGATTCACATCAGGCTCGATTCCGCGTGTACGGTAACGTCACTCCCGTTCACCCCAAATCTCCAGGCGAGTTGTTTGACATGACTCACGTGTATGCCGGAGGAAGGGTGGTCTTTACGTCAGACCAGCACTTTGGAGCGGGCTCAAACCTCATACTTCCTGGTCGAGGTCTGTTCATGGTGGTGTATCATGGTGACTGTAGCTCACTCTCAGTAGGTAAGGACATGAGTGACGGGTGGGAGACCAAACGAAGTAGGCAGCCTGGCCACAAGGATTGGGCAATTATCAAACTGTACGTGTCTCGGTTGTCAGCATCAACTTACGCTTCATGAAACCATCAGAGGGGCAGCTGGTCATTTGTCCCACGTCATTATCGACACTGCAAATTTCCTTCTTCGGAAAATGGAGCACCGACTACCAAGGAAGATCAGTGGACGTTGGTGCTTCCACAAGTACAGCTCGGTCCACATCGCGAGCACTACTTCCAACTAGCAAGTACCGGAAAGAGTGCATTTACGCACGTAAGACTGACCATCTTTCCTGATGGTGGGGTCAAGCGTGTGCGCGTCTTCGGTAGTAAAGTGCCGATCTTGGGGGAAGAGGTGACCGTACATGACTTTGAGCAGGCGGATACAGGTGACCGAATCCCTGGCGACATGACGGATAAGGAAGATCATATGAGTCTACGAGAGATCCCGGCCCTTCCTCTCACACCTGAAGTGTTTGCCCCGTACGGTCAGGTCATACAGTCTTATAAAGACATCACCAGCGCTCCGCGCTCCGTGAAGATAACACAGGCGAACTTTGGTAGCGCCATCAAGTACCACAAGCTTTCGTTGCTCGAAAGCAGTTACCCAGGCGATGCGGGTGCGACTACGGGAATATCTGTGTACAGGTGCCAGCCGGCAGATGTAGCAGAGAACGGCACAAAGAGGGAAGTTGTTCTGAAAGCTTTGGAGAGGCATCCATTCACCAACCAAGCGTTCCTTCCAATGAGCCAAGACGGGGAAAAGGTATATCTGGTGGTGGTTGCTGAGAATGGGCCAGACGATCGACCAGATATTGGGACCCTGCGTGCTTTCGTAGCCCAAGGAAATCAGGGGATCACATACAATACGGGTATTTGGCGTACGCAGTGTCCCATTCACATATCACAGGCAGTGCTGAACAGTCATGTAGATCAACCGATGACGGTATTAGATGGGGTATGTTGCTCGCTGAGACTATCAGGATAGCGTAGTGACTGATGATTACTGCCAGCCGATGGACCTCGCTTGTGTGGAGACACAGATAGGTAATGGTGAAGCAGAGGATTGCGAAGTGATCGAAGTTGAGCCACCCGTGATTGTTCAAATTATATAACCATAAATCACGTGAACGGGTGCCACAATTATGAGGCTGATGCGATGTCCACTACGATTCGTCCTGTACTGCAGTACTACTTCATTTTGAAGGGTAAATTTTCATTTTTGTAGGTGTGTGTAGGGGCGGTGAATGAGAGAAAGGGTTTATTAAGCCTGCAACCAAAGATATGCCGTTCTACAAACATGGCTACACGGCAGCGGGAACGAATGCGTCGGAGTGCGAAATCGGGCGACCAAGGCTTACGGGTCACCAACGACTCACATTCGTACTTCTCTCCTGCTGCACTCCATTTTTCCCTCATACGGTCATCTATGCAGGAAGTTCATTCAAGAAAACGTCCTCACTTAGGCGACTCTGAGCCTCTTCCATCTAAGAAACGTGCCGTCTCTGTCATCGGTACCACTACGCCCGTTAATGGCACTGTACCCCCCACAGCAACGGTAGATGAAGAGCCCCGAGATCAGGACAGTCTAGAGGTTGATTTTATGCCTTTTTTTCTCGCGCTACCCGTTCTCATACGTTTTTCTGCTCCTTACCAGCAATTTCGCAAGGAGGCCATTTTTCGTCGCATGAGGCATTACTCACGAGAAAATGAGCGGAGTCAAGCTCGAATATCAGAGCTGGAGCATCTTAAAAGTACCTACGAAGCGAGTCTTGCAGCCATGGGGGCCTGTTGGACCCAGGTTTGATAAGCATTCCGTCCGTTCGCCGGCTGCTCTAATACTTCCTTATAGCTTATTGATACAATACGAGCACATGTAAAACTTGACCTCTCACCACCTTTGGATGAGGATGCTGAAGGTATGTTGTGCTTACGGCTTTCAAAGTGCGACCTGTGTTTATTGCCTGAAGATCTGTTCTGTCTTTCCAAGTATATATCATCCAAAGATAGCCCCACCCTTGCCGCGGTATTTGAGGAAAAGGCGCGGTCAACCCACAAACTTGTCGCGGCCTTCGTGCAGTTGAACGGGGCCAATTTCTTGGGGGATGAGATATACAGGCAATATCAGCGTTCTCAGACAGAGGTGTGCCTTCTCTTCTCTCTAACATGACATGAAACCGACCAACTGGCTCCCTAAGTGCACAGCACTACGCTCAGAGCTCGAATTGATGAGAGCAAGCCTGAAGGACTGCTTGGCACAGCGTGATCGATATCATTCCGACCTCGCCACCGCTGAAATGCGACTGGATCGGTTACAAAGTCGTACTGTTCAAGCAGTACATGGCAGAGCACAATCTCCACCGAAGGAGGAGGCGGTAAAGGACGAAGAAGATGTGGAAGAGAAGGAAGAGGAACCGAAGGAAGAACAACGAATGTCGTCCTCTCCCCCAGTGAGTGGTCAGTTTATCGGTGGGAGCGTTTCTAATTTTACCTTCGCTCTTCATCTGATTCGAAACCAGCCAACATCTACACTCGCTCCTGTAACCCCTACTTCAGGTGAATTACAAGAGTGGCAGGACATTGCCAAAGTTCGCGAAGATAAGATCCGTGAACTCGAGTCTCTTAATGAGAGCTTGCGACAAGACAACCGTATACTGACTGTTGTATAATCGTCCTGCATCCGGGGAACTAAGCTGATTCTTCTTATAGCAAAGTGTTCCCTCGAACGATGCCATCTCGGGGACAGAAATTTACAAAGCACTTATTGAAAGGATCGCCCAACTCGAATATGTCTTGAAGGAGAAGGAATCCCATGTCAATTTATCTGCTCCTGAGGATTTGAAGACCCCATCACCATCTGAGTCTAACGACGAGGAACTTGTGCGTGGAGACTTTTCATCGCGCGCCATTTAAGCTACATCTATTTGCAGAAGGAGAAAGAGCGTCGAGCCACGGAAGAGAAACGCATTCAGGAAGGGAGCAGGCTACGCAAACAACGTGAGCAGCTGAATGCCGAACTGACCGAAGTGAAGGCGCAGCTCATCAAGCGGCAATCTCTGGAAGAGATGAAAGCACTCGTCGCGTCTTACAATGTAATTGTCCCCCTACTGCTTCGCAATTGATGTGCTGATAGGTAACACAGAATCGGTCGGAAGTTTATCAATCGGAAGTGTCTCGACTGAAGCTATTGCTCGCTGCCAAAGCTGGAGACGAAGACCTCGTCAGCTTTCTTCGGAAGGAAAATTCTGGGGATGTGGCAGAATTAAGGAAGCGTCTCATGTAAGTCTCGTTGTTCAAGGCTCGAACATGTATGTAACGTCAAGGCCTCAGAGCGTCCGAAACTCGTATTTCCGACCTCGAGAGGCAACTCGCCGCGTTTTCCGAGCTGCACCCCGACGTCTCCTACTACATTCGAGCCGAAGCAGAAGCTCAGCAACAGTTAGCGGCCGTGAATAAAATCCTCGCTCAATTTCGTTCAACGTTTGGTGAATCTTCACAACTACCACCAGATGTGAGACAACTGGTGGAACAGCTGAAGTTGAAAGAAGAGGAGGTGAAGGCCCTTCGGCTACAAGATGCGCAGCATACAGATGCAGAGTCCACGTTATACGACGAGATCGGAAAGCTGTCGGCAGCATGGGAATCACTACAAGGACAGGTGACCAGTAAGGTATTCGACCTAGCAGCCGCCGAAGAGAGAATCATGAAGGCAAATCTCGACGTGAGTTCCACTATTCCATATGGTCGCTGTTGATATCTATCACCGGTTTGAAATGCAGAAAG
>WNFQ01001557.1_pt1 | contig 20994 bp, 26 predicted proteins | sample 5400171 | NCBI WGS metagenome assembly WNFQ01 (sample SAMN13153356, study PRJNA577476) | soil metagenome | isolation source: 20 cm soil under Madrone tree | place: USA:California | collected 2016-06-14 | reverse complement strand
ATCATTGTCGTGTTCGCCTTGAGATTCGGGTACGCCTCCGCCAACGCAAAAAACCGGCCCATGACACCGGACAATGCGCTTTCGGCGGAGGAAATCTCTTTCATCGCGGAGGCGTCGCCCGGATTTTGCGCCGCCCGCGTGTTGGCCGTCACTGCGGCATTTCTGGCATGAATAACGGCTTCGAGCGTCCCTCGCTCATGTTGAAGATAGCCTTTGGCAGCCTCGACCAGATTCGGGATGAGGTCGTAGCGCCGTTTGAGTTGAACATCAATCTGCGAGTACGCGTTCTTGTAGCGATTGCGCAATGTGACCAGTGCGTTGTAGCCACCGATCACGAAGATTAACACCAAAAAGACGAGCAGAATGACGACGCCAATAAAGATCAAGCCGGTAGCCACACAGTGTCCTTTCTTCTATGCTCGTTCATTGCTAGGTGATTACGGCAACCGCGGCAATGATAAATTCCTGGAAGCTCACTTTTGAATCGATGAACGACTCCCGAGAATGACGTAGCGAATAGCAATCACGATTTTTCGCGGAACAGTTCGTTCAGGTCCGCGGAAGCCGCATTATCGGACAGGAGTTTGAATGTGCCGTTCGTTTTAATCTCCTTAGCGGCGCGGAGAAAAGCACCCCACGCAGCAAGGGCAATTCCTGACCCTACGGAAATGCGGCGCACACCTAGATCAGCCAATTTGGAAAACGAGAGTTGATGATTGAATCCGGACACAAGGACGTTGACTGGTTTCGGCGCGACTGTCTTCACGATCTGCGTAATCTCGTCTGAAGTACTGATGCCCGGTGCATAGAGGCAATCAGCGCCGGCTTCAGCGTAGGCAGCGAGTCGTTCCAAGGCGGTGCGCAACGGATTGGGATCGTGGACGAGCCACGCTTCGCAACGGCCGGTTAGCACCACGCCAGTTTCTGAAGCGTCAATCGCGGAACGTGCCGCACGAATGCGCTCGACTGCCAGATGTTTCTCATAGAGCGGCGCAGCGGGATCCTGCGAGTTGTCCTCGATCGAGAGTCCAGCGACGCCCGTGTCGATGCAAAGTTTCACATTCGCAGCTACCTCCTCGGGCTTGTCAGCGAAGCCTTTCAAGAAATCTGCGTTTACCGGCAGCGCCGTTGATTCCACGATTTCCCGAATGTGCGCAAGCATTTCATCACGCGGAACGCCGCCATCGGGTTTGCCGCGCGAAAAAGCAAAGCCTGCCGATGTGGTGGCGAGCGCTTTGAATCCGAGCCGTTCGAGATAAATTGTTGTTCCAATGTCCCACGGGTTTGGAAGCACGAAGCAGCCGGAGTCGTGCATCGCACGAAACTTTGCGGCAGAGGAGGTCTCCTGCGCTGAGCTCATGTCGAAAAATCTTATGCGACTTCAGCTCAAGCGCGAGTTCGTGGAATCGAAACGTGCCGCGTACGGACGGTCGCCTCTCTCTTTGCAAGGGAGAGGCGGAGGGTAAGGATTTACTTCCATTTGGCTTTCGGAGGATGTCAGCCAGCTTGGCTGACCCGGCAGGCTGGCAGCCTAACTTCCGCAGCCTTTCCAGACCTGCCGTAAGGGGCCTTCAGGGCCGTAAATCGGATCATAATCCGGAATCGGCAAAGCCGCGATCGTGCGATCGGCTTTGGGCCGCTCGCCTGCCTGACCTCGAAGCAGATCCCACTCGCGACCGTCGGGATAAGCGCCAACAAAAGCAAACTCCGTGCTGGCGCCGATGTTCTGGTGAGCCACACCAGCAGGAATTACAATCACATCGCCGGCATGCACCTCAACGGTTTTGCCATGCTCGCCGCCGAGTCGCAGGGTCGCTGCGCCGCCATAAGCTCCAAGCACTTCATGCGTGGTGCTGTGATAATGAGCAAAGGAATAGACGCCGTTTCGCCACGAATTGCTCCAATCATTCTCCGCAAAGCATTGCTCAATAGCGGAAGCGCGATCTCCTATCTCCGTTTTGAACGCCTGCCGATACAACAATACCGGTAGGACGCTATTCGGGAAAACGCCGTCGTCTTTGAAGCTGAACTGCTCCGGCTCAACGAGTTCTCGCGTGACCATGGGGCGGGTGGCTCTTACATCTAGCGCAATATCGCGCCAGAAAACAGAGACGGTTGTATTTCGTTAAATATTCAACTCAAAACAATCATGCATTGTCTTTGCGAGTGTCGCGCGTATGGCACAAGCGCACACTTGAAGCTGCTAACAGCCATTTCACAACGTAACGCTGTCATGTTGAGCGAAGCGAAACATCTCTGGCTATTTCCATTTGTGTGTGGGGTGCAGAGCTGATCCGAGATTCTTCGCTTCGCTCAGAATGACATTGTGAGACGGCCGTTGGTGAAAACAATCGCGTATTGCCTTTGCGAATATTGAGCGTATGGCACACGCAATAGTGTTCAACTACCATGCAAGAACCAGCAGGCGTGTCTCAATTGGTCGAGCATCTTTTCCGTCATGAGTCGGGAAAAATGGTGGCGACGCTGACGGGAATTTTTGGGATCGAGCACTTGAACCTGGCTGAAGACGTGGTGCAGGAAGCGCTGGCGCGCGCGTTGCAGACGTGGCCATATCGTGGGGTTCCGGAAAATCCCGCCGCGTGGATCATGCGCGCGTCTCGCAATCTCGCGCTCGATGTCGTCCGGCGGCAGAAAACTTTCCGCGCTAAAGAAGCTGAGATCGCGCGCCTGACCGAGCGTGACGGGTCTGCATCCGAAGGTGCAATTTTTTCAGAACACGAAATTGCCGACGACCGATTGCGGATGATGCTAGTGTGCTGTCACCCAGTGATTCCACCGGAAGCGCAGGTGGCGCTGGCGTTGAAAACGCTCTGCGGCTTCAGCGTTACGGAAATCAGTCGTGCATTCCTCACGACGGAAGCGGCGATTGCCAAGCGACTAACGCGCGCAAAGCAAAAGATCCAGGAGGCGCGCGTCCCATTTGAGATTCCCGAGAGTGAGGAGTTGGCGCGCCGGCTCGATAGCGTCCTGCAATCGCTTTATCTGCTGTTCAACGAAGGCTACAAAGCATCGGGCGGCGACAAGCTCGTCCGTGACGATTTATGCAAAGAGGCGATTCGCCTCACCGAACTACTGGCCCAACATCCGGCGGGCAACCAGCCGAAGACGCATGCGTTACTTGCTCTGATGTTGTTGAACACGGCGCGGCTTCCGGCGCGGCAAGACGATCAAGGAAATCTCCTCCGCTTGGAAGAACAAGACCGGACGCGCTGGAACCAGGCGATGATCGAGCGCGGCATGTCGCACCTGCGCGAATCGGCTTCGGGTGATTCGATGACTGAATATCATCTTCAAGCGGGCATCGCCGCCTGTCATGCCACGGCGAAAGATTATCCGGCGACTGATTGGGGTAGGATTCTGTCGCTCTACGACCGCTTGATAGAATTTGATGATTCTCCTGTGGTCGCGCTCAACCGCGCCGTGGCTGTCGGTAATGTTCGCGGGCCAAAAGCAGGACTCGAGGCGGTGCGGGCAATCCGTGACTCCCGAAAGTTGAATTCCTATTACTTGCTGTACGCGGTCCTTGGCGAATTCACGCTCCGCTTAAATCACCGGCAACCTGCTGTCGAACAGTTCCGCAAAGCGTTCGAACTGGCGGAGACGAAATCTGAACGCGCGTTTCTTTTAAAACGAATGCAAGAGTGCGAGGAGATTCCTCGAACAGTTTGAACAAATGGGTTGCGTGCTGAAGCGCCCGGCGAAAAATCCGAATTTTTTTGGATCGATGTCCTGAAGCCGGTCTTTCGTTCGTCGTATCTGCAAAAATCATACATCAACAGAAAGACAAAACATGAGCAAATTAGAGAAGAAACAGGCAGCAAGTATTACCTGGTTTGAAATCCCGGCCGATGACGTGGAGCGCGCCAAAACGTTTTACGGCGACTTATTTGGCTGGAAAATTGAGAGATTCCCTGGACCCCAGGAGTATTGGCATATTGATACCGGTGGCGGCGACGATACTCCCGATGGTGCGCTCAAGAAGCGTAACGAACCGCAAGAGCCAGTAGTCAACTACGTCAGCGTAAATTCAGTCACCGAGTTCTCCAAGAAAATCGAAAGACTCGGTGGTAAAATCTGCATGGCGAAGACGGCCGTGCCGCAGATGGGCTACTTCGCCGTGTGCCAGGACACCGAGGGGAACCCGTTTGGAATTTGGCAGACCGATCCGAATGCAAAATAATTTGTCCTAAACGCGGTCACTCGTTCGTCGTAGTTCTGAAAACTCGAAAAAATCAACTATCAACCATCAACTAGAAACTAATATGAACACACAAAATCAGAATGGATATATGCTGCTGTACCGGAGCGATGAATGGTACAACAGGCTTTCGCGCGAAGAGCTCCAGAAACTCACGGACCAGAACAACGCTTGGATCGAAAGATTGACTGCGCAGGGCAAAGCCAAACCTGGGCGTGCGCTTGAACGCAGGGGCGCAATCGTTTCCGGCAAAAACGGCCGGTTCGTCACCGACGGACCATTCGCCGAATCGAAGGAAGCCATTGGCGGATATCTGGTGCTGGATGTCGAGACGATCGACGAAGCCGTTGCCATTGCGCAGAGCATCCCGGGCCTGGCATATGGCGGCTCAATCGAAGTGCGCCCGGTGGCTGAAGAATGTCCACTCGATGTGCGCGCACGCGAATTGGCGCGAGAAGAACAACTTGCAACCGTTTAAAGTCAACACCACTTAATCACAATCACCGATCACATAATATGAACACACAAAATCAAAATGGATACATGCTGCTGTTTCGCGGCAACGATTGGACCAAGCCTCTTTCGCCGGAGGAAAAACAGAAAGTCACAGACCAATGGATGGCTTGGTTCAAGCGGCTAACCGATCAAGGCAAAGCCGTCGCCGGTAATCCGCTCGAGCGCGATGGCAAAATCGTGTCGGGCAAGAATCGCGTCGTGTCAGACGGGCCGTTTGCGGAATCGAAAGAAGCGATCGGCGGCTACTTCCTGCTCGATGTCGCCACCATGGATGAAGCGGTGGCGATCGCACAGGAATGCCCTGGCTTGCCATACGGTGTGCGCGTGGAGGTCAGGCCTGTTGCGCTGGAATGTCCGGTTGCGAGCGAACTGAAGCGCGAAGCCGAGTTCGCCACGGTCTGAACCAGTCGCACGTCGTTACGCGGCAACGGACAAACGGGAGCGTCTTATGTGCCCGGTTTGTCTTGCGAACGTCGGGTTCATCGCGGCGAGCGCGACGTCAGCAAGCGCGTTGACCGCGCTCGCCGTGAAAAAGATTTTGCTGAAATGGCACGAAAATCATCAACCAAACAAAACTCGAGGAGAAGAAAATGAAAATCGAAACAATGGAACCGAAAATAGGTGCAACCGAAGTGAATCCTTCCAAAGTCGTATCGAGGGAGCAGTGGCGGGTCGCGCGCAAGGATTTACTGACTCGCGAGAAGGAATTGACACGATTACGTGACGAAGTAAGCCGCCATCGGCGCGGGCTGCCTTGGGTTAAGATCGACAAGGAATATGTCTTTAACGGCACAGATGGCAGGGAAACTCTCGCCGATCTCTTCGACGGACGCAGTCAATTGATCGTCTATCATTTCATGCTGGGGCCGGGATGGGAGGAAGGTTGCAAAAGTTGTTCGTACCTGGCGGACCACTTTGACGGCGCTAACTGGCACCTCCCGCATCGCGACGTGACCTTCGTCGTTATCTCGCGCGCCCCGGTGTCCGAAATTCAATCCTATCAGAAGCGAATGGGCTGGCGTTTCAAATGGCTCTCTTCACACGGGAACGATTTCAATTTCGATTTTCACGTCTCGGCCACAGAGGAGGAAAAGGCAAAGGGGAAGATGTTCTACAACTTCAAAACAGATGAGTTGATCGGCGATGAGATGCCGGGCCTAAGCGTGTTTTACAAAGACGAAAACGGCGATGTCTTTCACACCTATTCGACGTACGCGCGCGGGCTCGACAGTTTGGTCGGCGCTTACAATCTATTGGATCTCACGCCAAAAGGTCGCAACGAAAACCCGGACGCAACGATGGATTGGGTGCGGCGTCACGACGAATATTGAGCGGCGTACAAAAGGAAGGAGCGAGAGATGAATCGCGTCACTCACTTTGAAATTTACACTGACGATCCAGAAGCGGTGCAGCCGTTTTACCAGGACGTATTCGGCTGGAAGTTCAACAAATTCGAAGGCGGCCCGATGGAATATTGGCTAGTCCAGACCGGCGATGACAAGGAGCCGGGGATCAATGGCGGTATTACTCGTCCGCGCGAAGGACAAAGCTCCGGGACTCTAAACACGATCGCAGTGGAATCGTTGGACCGAACAATAAAGGAAATAGAACAAGCCGGTGGAGAAATTTGCGTCCCGAAAATGGCAATCCCGAAAATCGGCTGGCTTGCTTACGCAGAGGATCCGGCCGGCAACGTGTTCGGAATCATCGAGCCGGACGCAGATGCCAAATAATCAAAAGGAAAAGAAATCATGTCAGCAAACACCATCCGACTTCACCGCGTGCTCCGGGCAACACCGGAGAGAATTTACCGCGCGTTCCTCGATCCGGACGCGCTGGCCAAATGGCTTCCGCCAAACGGATTCACCGGCAAGGTTCATCAGATGGACGCCAAGATTGGCGGCACTTACAAAATGTCGTTCGCGAATTTCGCAACAGGCAAAAGCCATTCCTTCGGTGGAACGTATGTCGAACTGATGCCGCACGAACGCATTCGCTACACGGACAAATTTGATGATCCAAATTTGCCCGGCGAAATGCAGACGACGATTACGTTGAAGGAAGTTTCGTGCGGAACGGAGCTCAATATCGTGCAGGAAGGCGTGCCAGCGGTCATTCCCGCCGAAGCGTGCTACCTCGGCTGGCAAGAATCGCTGACGCTATTAGCGAAACTCGTTGAAGCTGAAATTCCTGATTCGCAGTGAAACTACCATGAAGGTTCCGTTTACTGGTGGCTGTTCTTGCGGCACGATTCGTTACGAATGCGCTGCTGAGCCGATCATGATGTTTAAGTGCCATTGTCGCGATTGCCAACAGGTGACCGGCAGCGGATTTGCTCCTGGGATGTTGCTGCCTCGTGGGGCGTTTCGATTGACCCGCGGGCAACTGCGTTACCATTTCACCTCCAGCATTGCCCGGGGAAAACACAGACGCGGTTTTTGTCCCGAATGCGGGTCTCGAGTTACGGGCGGGGAATTTGAAGGAGGGGAATCGCCGTTTGTGGGAATCCTGGCTGGCACCCTGGATGATCCTAGCTGGTTCCAGCCGCAGATGGATTTCTTCGTTTCGGACGCGCAACCATGGGACCAAATGGATCCCGCAATTCCGAAATTCGAGCAGTACCCGCCGCCGCCAACAAAGAAATAAAACAAAATGCAAAAAATTACGCCATTTTTGTGGTTCGATGATCAGGCCGAAGAGGCGGTGAAGTTTTACACGTCCGTCTTCGAGAACTCGAAGGTAGGAAGAATTCTCCGCTACGGCGAGGAAACGGCCGAAGCGAGCGGCCGGCCGACGGGCTCGGTGCTGACCATTGAATTTGAGATCGAAGGCCAGAAGTTCGTGGCTTTAAACGGCGGACCGCAATTCAAATTCAATGAATCGGTCTCATTCGTCGTGAACTGCGACACGCAGAAAGAAGTCGATTATTACTGGGGCAAACTCACAGCTGATGGCGGACAGGAATCCGCGTGCGGCTGGCTCAAGGACAAATTCGGTTTGTCGTGGCAGGTCACTCCAACTGTTTTGATCGACATGTTGCACGGGACAGACTCTGCAAAAGCCGAACGCGTCATGAAAGCGATGCTTCAAATGCAGAAGATTGACATCGAGAAATTGAAAGAAGCGTGAGTCGTGATTCGGTCTATGAACGTCGGCTGCGAGTTCTGCCCACTAAACACGCGAAACGACACGAAAATCTCAGAGATGAGTTTTTCTTTCATTCGCGTCATTCGTGTGTTTCGTGGGCATAAATAAGAAAAGACCTGCGGTTAGAAACTTAGCTTATGAATAAAGTTCGAGTGTTAGTGGGTACCAGGAAAGGCGCGTTCATTCTGACGTCGGATGGCGCGCGTAAACGGTGGAAGGTCAGCGGCCCGCATTTCGCAGGTTGGGAAATTTACCACATGAAAGGTTCGCCGGTTAATCCCGACCGAATCTACGCGTCGCAGACGAGCGCCTGGTTCGGGCAAATCATTCAGCGTTCCGACGACGGTGGCAAAACGTGGAATCCGCCCGGAACAAAGCCGGAGGACTTAATGACACCGGAAGGGACGCCGAAGGGCGAAAGCAACATGTTCGTTTACGATGCCTCGCCTGAAACCGGGAAGCCCCTTACGACGCACCAGTGGTACGACGGCACGCAGCATCCGTGGGAATTCAAGCGTGTCTGGCATTTGGAACCATCGCTTAATGACCCCGATCATGTTTACGCAGGCGTAGAAGATGCCGCGTTATTTGAATCAAAAGACGGCGGAAAATCGTGGCACGAATTCGCCGGACTGCGGGGCAGCGACACAGGTCCAAAATGGCAGCCGGGCGCAGGCGGGATGTGTTTGCACACGATTCTTCTCGATCCGAAAAATCCGGAGCGAATTTCCATCGCGATCTCGGCTGCCGGCGCGTTTCGAACCGATGATGGCGGAAAGAGCTGGAAACCAATTAATCGCGGGCTGCATTCGCAGTACATTCCGGATCCGAATGCGGAAGTGGGCCATTGCGTGCATCGCATTGCATTGCATCCATCGCGCCCCAACACGCTGTTCATGCAGAAACACTGGGACGTGATGCGCAGCGACAATTCCGGCGATTCCTGGCAGGAAGTTAGCGGAAATTTGCCGACCGACTTCGGATTTCCAATCGATGTGCATGCTCATGAACCAGAGACGATTTACGTCGTGCCGATCAAGAGCGACTCCGAGCATTACCCGCTCAAAGGTAGGTTGCGCGTGTACCGAAGCCGCACGGGTGGCAATGAATGGGAAGCGCTGACGAAAGGTCTGCCGCAACGGAATTGTTACGTCAACGTGCTGCGCGATGCGATGTCGGTCGATTCGCTCGAACCGTGCGGCGTCTACTTTGGCACAACTGGCGGACAGGTTTATGCATCCCCTGATGCAGGTGACAGCTGGAAACCTATTGTGCGCGATCTACCGGCGGTGCTTTCGGTTGAGGTGCAAACGCTCAGTTGAGCAAATCCTTTCAATGATCAAATCCCAAATTCGTGGACTTTCGGTCCCTGCGATTTTGACGTTCGGGGTTTGGAATTTGTTTGGAACTTGGGATTTGAGACTCGGAACTTTATTCATCCAATGATCCGCGTCGTGCTTCCGCCTCACCTGCGTACGCTTGCTCGCGTTGATGGCGAGCTGGAACTAGAAGTTACGAGTCCTGTGAGTCAGCGTTCAGTGCTGGACGCGCTCGAAGCCCGATATCCTATGCTGAGCGGAACAATACGCGATCATGTCACGGAGCTTCGCCGGCCAATGGTTCGATTTTTTGCCTGTGGCGAGGATTTGTCGCATGAGTCACCTGACGCTCCGTTGCCGGACGCGATTGCGAGTGGTTCCGAACCGTTTTTGATCATCGGAGCGATAGCTGGCGGGTAGGGCGACGTATTGTAGCCACGGCGCTGTGTCGCCGTGCCGCCGCTCATTGCGCCGGCGAATTTGTCGATGTAGGCAAGGACCTCATCCAATTCCTCGGCTTTAATTTCGATAGCGGCGCTCATGGAGGATAACCTTCCAGGTTATCTCGGCAGGCTGGCAGCCTGCCGGCCGAGTCAGGCAGGATGCCTGACTTCCGAGCAGACGGCGCGCGGTTGGACGTTAGTCGTTTCATGGAAATATCGGTTGAACAGTTCTCAATCAAAAATAAGGAGAAAGAATGACTACAGAAGAAGTCGCAACAAAACTGGTGGAACATTGCCGCAAAGGCGAATGGATGAAGGCAGTCGATAATCTCTACGCGAAAGACATCGTAAGTGTGGAGGCGCACGAAATGGGAAACATGCCGGCGGAAATGCGCGGTATCGATCAGGTGCGCGGGAAAACCGAGTGGTGGGAGAAGAACATGCAAGTGCACAGCGCGAAGGTGGCCGGCCCATTTGTTGCCCGCGATTCTTTCGTTGTGCAATTCGATGTCGATGTAACCGACAAAGCCGCTAACAAGCGGATGCAAATGTCCGAGGTGGGAATTTACAAAGTCAAAGACGGCAAAGTCGCGCGCGAAGAATTCCTACCACTCGCCCAGAAAAAAGAGTAGCGGAAATGTTCGATGAGAGCCTGGTGTAGCGGCGGCCGCGTCAGTCGCCGAGACGCCAGGCGCTTGCCGTGGCGAGCGCCTCTAAAACTCAGCGGCGCTTGCGAGTAGAATGCCGTTGGTGGATTGCAGGATGCACGTCAACTCGATATGCTCGCCCGCATGTCTGGAAAGACAGAACCGAGCCACCAGGCGAAAAGCGCTCACCACTTCGGAGACGCTATACGCCGTGAATTTCCGCTGCTAATCGGTTTTGGAACCGCGGCAATTTTCTTTGCAACTGGAAGTCAGTTGGTCGAAATCGTTGCGCACCCAGTTGCGCTGATCGTTGTCTTCATCTGGCTTTTTGTCGTTATTCTTTGGTCGGCAGTCTCCGTTGTTCGGCACGCCGAATGCCTGGCCATCAAATGGGGCGAACCTTACGGAACTTTGATCCTGACGCTGTCGGCGATCACCATCGAAGTGGTGATGATCTCTGTCGCAATGTTGCACGGAGCGAATAACCCGACCCTGGGCCGAGATTCGATTTTTTCCGTAATCATGATCGCGCTCAATGGCTTGGTGGGGCTATGTCTCTTGGTGGGCGGCTTGCGCTATCGCGAGCAATATTACAACCTGCAAGGGGTCAATTCCTATCTCAACGTCATCATGACACTGGCCGTGCTCGGATTGGTCCTGCCAAATTTCACGACTTCGACGAGCGGGCCAACATTTTCCACCGAGCAGAAAATCTTCCTCGCCGTGACGTCGTTCGTACTTTACGCGATTTTCCTGCTCATCCAGACCGTGCGCCACCGCCAGTATTTCATCGAAACCAAGGATGCAGAAGTGGCGGCGAATTCCGCTGAGCATCCAATTCACGTGTACTCAACGCCTTTTCATGCCACGGTGTTACTCCTTTACTTGATTACTGTTATTTTGCTGGCCGAAAAGTTTGCTATTCCATTGGATAACAGTATCGAGCAATTTCACATGCCCCAGGCATTTGGCGGCGCGATGATCGCCGCGTTGGTGCTCTCCCCGGAGGGATTAGGTGCCATCAACGCCAGCCTGCGCGATCAGCTGCAGCGTTCGGTGAACATTCTGCTCGGTTCCGTGCTCGCGACCATCGGACTAACGATTCCAGCTGTGTTGACGATCAGCCTGGTCACGAAGCGGCCGATTGAGCTCGGCGTGCAAGGCGGCAACCTTCCACTTCTCGTGTTAACGCTGGCTGTGAGCGTAGTCACGTTTACAAGTCGCAAGACAAACGTTTTGCAGGGCTGCGTCCACTTGCTCCTCTTTGCAGTATTTGTGCTGCTGATTTTTGCGCCGTGAGTGGTTCGGCAGGCCCGGCTTCACACGCGTGGGTGGCGTATTCTATTTGGTGCTTGGAACTTTTGTCCGATTGTGACTACAGTGACTACATGACAACAACACTTCGCGAGGCGAAAGCCAGGCTTTCAGAAATGGTGAAACGCGCCAGCCGTGGCGAAGAAGTCGTGATTACGGTGCATGGAAAGGAGACAGCAAAACTCGTTGGCGTGTGGCGGCAAAGGAACAAAGTCGACAAGGAAAAATGGCTGAAACGTCTCGAGCGATTGCGGGAACAAAGTTGGACCGGCCGTTACGGGAAGACTGCGCAAAAGATTCAAGACGAAGATCGCGCTGACCGGTTTTAACTAATGGCTTTCTGGGACACGTCTGCGCTCCTTAAGCTTTACGTGCGAGAACGCGATTCGGATCGTTTTCACGACTTGATACAAAGTCTGCCGGAGAAAACAGTGATTTCACAGTTCACTCTGGCGGAAATGCATCGCGCACTTTGGGCCAAGGTGTTTGCACGGGCGGTTCCAGCAAACTTTGCCCACAAAGCCTACCGCGAATTTCGCGCTGATGTCGAGACAGCACTGCTCGACATAGTGTCGTTTGGACAGACTGTACAGGAAGAGTTTGATCGAATTATTCCGATTTGTTATCGAGCGAGTCCGCCGGTGCCGATCCGGACGCTCGACGGCTTGATTCTTTCGTCGGCGCTAATTGCGAGAACAGGCCGCTTGGTTAGCACCGATTCGCGAATGCGTGCTGCCGGAGCGCTGCTGGGGCTGCAGGTGTTACCTGAGCGAATCTAGATGCATAAAGCCGATAAGATTTTTATTGCCGGCCATCGCGGAATGGTCGGCAGCGCGCTGGTCCGGGGGCTCCAAGCCGAAGGATTTTCCAACGTGCTGACACGCGATCGCGCGCTGCTTGATCTTACGGACGAATCTGCGGTTGGGGAATTTTTCGCGAAGGAAAAACCGGCCATTGTCATTGACGCAGCCGCAAAGGTCGGCGGGATTAAGGCGAACAACGATTTTCCGGTGGAATTTCTCCTCGGGAATTTGCGGATCCAAAACAACATCATTCGTTCAGCTTACGAGACCGGCGTGCGCAAGCTCCTCTTTCTCGGAAGCTCTTGCATCTACCCGAAATTCGCGCCGCAGCCGATTCCAGAAACAGCGTTGCTGAGTGGGCCGCTCGAGCCGACGAACGAAGCTTACGCAATGGCAAAGATTGCGGGCGTGAAACTTTGCCAGGCATTTTCTCGCGAATATGGGGCCAATTTTATCTCAGCGATGCCGACGAATGTCTACGGACCAAACGACAATTTCGATCTGGAAACATCACATGTGTTGGCTGCGCTCCTGCGTAAAGCGCACGAAGCCAAAATGTGGAATGATCAAAAGTTAGTCGTGTGGGGAACCGGGAAACCGCGTCGCGAGTTTTTGCACGTGGATGATCTTGCCTCAGCATGTCTTTTGCTCCTGGAGAAATATGATTCTCCAGAGATCATCAACGTCGGTTGCGGCGAGGACATTTCGATTCGCGAGCTGGCGGAATTGATCTGTGACGTGGTCGGGTTCGACGGTGAACTCGCCTGGGACACGACAAAGCCGGATGGTACGCCGCGCAAACTTTTAGACGTGACCAGGCTCCGCGCCCTCGGCTGGAAGCCAGCAATCCCGCTGCGGGATGGAATTGCTCGGACGTATGAATGGTTCCGGGCCAATTCCGTGTCGTGATACTGATTCGTCCTGAGAGCGACGGTCGACTTATTCGACGATGGACTCATCTGCGGTTTGACCGCGAATCTTTCCGGCGTTGACTGCTTTTAAGGCGACATGAAAAATTTGCGTGTTGGGGTTGTTGGAGTTGGTCACATCGGAAGCAATCATGCGCGACTGTATGGGGAGATTCCGTCCGCTGAGTTCACCGCAGTGTATGACGTGGATCCCATCACGAACCGCACAATTGCGACCAAGTTCCACGCGACGCCTGCCAGATCTCTGGATGAATTTATTGCGATGATTGACGCCGCTTCCGTGGCAACGCCTACCAACACGCACTATGAAGTTGCGCGGTCTCTCCTTGCGAATGGCAAACACGTGCTGGTCGAAAAGCCGATCACTGACAACACTGCGAATGCTGCCGAACTGGCAGAGTTGGCCGCGCGCAACGAACTGATCTTGCAGGTCGGCCACGTGGAACGTTTCAATCCGGTCTTGGGCGCCCTCGAAAAACATCTGACGCATCCGCGGTTCATCGAAGCGCATCGGCTCAGATCCTACTCGGAACGCGGTACGGACATCGGTGTCGTTCTCGATTTAATGATCCATGATCTGGAAGTCATTTTGCATTTCGTGCGTTCGCCTTTGTGGAGTATTGACGCAGTGGGCGTGCCCGTGCTTAGCCGGAGTGAAGACATCGCCAATGTGCGACTGCATTTTGAAGATGGATGCGTGGCAAATGTGACTGCGAGCAGGATCAGTCCCGAGCGGGTTCGCAAGATCCGCGTCTTTCAGGAGGACGCATACATCTCGCTCGACTATCAAAATCAAAGCGGCGAAATTTACCGGCGCATTGGAAAACAGATTTGGCGTGACAGGGCAGCCATCGAACACGAGGAACCACTGAAACTTCAACTCAGTTCGTTCATCGAATGTGCGAGCACGGGACGCCAGCCGCGCGTTTCCGGTTCTCAGGCAGCTGCTGCTCTTGAGTTGGCAGTCAAAATTACGAAGCAAATCGCGGCGAGTGCGTAGAGTTTCCCGATGCGCGGCGTCCGATGCTGTAGCCACCGCCCTGTGGGCGGTCGCTTCGAGATATCCAGCGTGGACGGGCCACAGGCCCGTGGCTACAACAAGGATGAAGCCGCATGACCATCTATTTTGTTGCCGGCGAGGTGAGCGCTGACAATCACGGCGCCGCATTGATGCGCTCCCTTGGCGAGTCGAATCCCGGGGTGAAGTTCATCGGCCGGGGCGGACCGCAGATGCAGGAAATTGCTGACAATCAATTCAAAAACTGGATCGGCGACGCCGCCGTCCTTGGTTTGTGGGAAGTGCTCAGGAAGTATGGTTATTTTCGAGAGCAATTTCGTGAAACGATCAAAGAAATTCTGGAGAGCAAGCCGGACGCACTGGTGTTGATCGATTACCCTGGCTTCAATTTGCGCCTGGCCCGAGCATTGCGAAAAAAATCGCGACGACAAAAGATAATTTATTACATCAGTCCGCAGGTATGGGCTTGGAATCGTGGCCGGATCAAAAGGATGGCGCGCTGCATCGATCTGGTGCTCTGCATTTTTCCATTTGAGGCCGATCTCTATAATGAATCAGGCCTGCGGGCGGTATTCGTCGGGCATCCGATGATTGAAAGATTGGAGGTCCAGAAGATCGAGACTGAGCGCGATCCAAATTTAATCGGGCTTTTCCCAGGCAGTCGCCTGCGTGAAGTACGGAAGATTTTTCCGGTAATAATCGATACAGTGCGCCTGCTAATGCAATCCAACCCCACTTTGCGCTTTCAAGTCGCCGCGGCATCCGACGAGCTCGCGCGCGAGATGAGTCAGATGCTGAACCCTCACCTTCATCCTCTCCCTTCGCCGAAAGGAGAGGAAACGCGGCAAGCATCTAACGAATTGCAACGCATGTCGGCGATAGGAGGTATGACAACGACGCCTCTCCCCTTGTTGAGAGGAGAGGGGAGGGCGAGGGGTGAAGCGTCACGAAATTCCCAAGTCATTCAAATCAAAATCGGCGAAACAGCAGCGCTCATGCAGCGAGCTTTCGTCGGGATCGTTGCCTCAGGAAGCGCTACGCTGGAAGCTGCTTATTTTCGGATGCCTTTTGTGCTGATTTACAAGGTCGCATGGCCCACTTACCTCGCAGCGCGTCTGGTGGTGAACGTCAAGTATCTTGGCATGCCTAATTTGCTCGCACGCAAAGAAGTGGTTCCGGAATTTATTCAGCGCCGGGCAAAACCAGCTGCCATCGCCAAGGCCGTGCAGCTGTTAATGGAAGATTCACGCGCACGCGAGCGAATGATTTCCGAATTTGATGCGATCGTTGGGAAACTCCAAGGAGCAGCGGTCTCCACTCCGCCGGGGCGATCTGTAGATCGCCCTTCTTTAATGGGCAAGAGCGGAGCGAGCGAAAAGGCGGCGCAAGCAATTATTGCTGAGATTGGCGAGGCACTCGCATAGTTAATGACGCAATGACGATAAGATCAAAAAGCGATGCGAAGACGCATCGCACTCCAAAGCACTTCGTGCGAAAATCATGGACGACGCACATTCTGTTTCGCAAAAGCTTTTGGAGTGCGCACGCGTCCTCGCGTCGCTTTTGGGGATTCGCGCGATGAAAATCTGGGATATTTCGCGAACGCTTTCGCACGATCTGGCAGAATGGCCCGGTGACGAGCCGTTTCGTTTTCGGGCGACCAACGAGATAGCGAAAGGCGCGAGCGTGAACCTGGGCGCGATCACGATGAGCGTGCACAACGGCACGCATGCCGATGCGCCAGAAGCACCTGATCACCGCCGAAGATCTTAACCCGCATGCCGAAGACATCGCGGCGACGTCGCGGCTTCTCGTAAAGACCGGTCGATGGAGCGACTCCACGGTTTTTCCAGATCAAATTCCCGTGATCGCAGCGGATGTTCCGGCGTGGCTACAGAAAAATGGAGTAAAGCTTCTGGGATTAGACCTACCATCAATGGATGAGATCGATTCGAAATCGTTGCAGAATCATCACGCGCTGGCCGGCGCCGGCATCGCCATTGTTGAATCGCTCGATCTGACCGACGTCGCCGCTGGTATTTACAGCTTCGCGGCGCTGCCTCTAAAAATCGCTGGTGGCGATGGGGCGCCGATGCGTGCAATTCTCTGGCGCGATTGAATGAGTTCAAACAGAAGGAAACGAAGTTAACGAAGGCTGCTTCTTGGAATCATCAAGATTCTTCGTTTCCTTCGTTATCTTCCGTAAGACCTGTCATAATCTCCTTTTGTGATTGGTGCCAGTCGCGCGCAGACCATTTTGTCGTCTAAGCGTACGCTTTGGATTGTCGCTTGGCTAACAATCGTACTTTTCGCGATCGGCAATTTACCCTGGCAGCTCGATGACTACGACCAGGCGAAACAGGCATTTACCTCCTTCGAGATGATCAAGGAAGGCCGCTGGTTTTATCAGCAGACTCCGCACGAACACGTGGCAACCAAACCGCCGCTCGTGGGATGGGTCTCAGCAGGTCTTTTCGGATTGACCCAATCATGGGAGCTGTCGTGGCGATTGCCATCACTTCTCGCTGCGGTCGCCCTGGCAATCTTCTTGTTTCGCGCTGCCAGCTCCGCTTACGGCCCAATTGCCGGTCTCATTGCGCTCGGTGCATTTGGATTGAACCTGCTGAGTCCGCGTTTGGCTACACTCGTGCGCACCGATATGCCGCTCGCGCTCGTAATTTTTCTCGTCGGCGTATTGATTTGGAAAAAGATCCGGGAAGGGACCGAGTGGAGACTGCGAGACCAAATTTACGTTTTTGCATTGCTCACGATCGCAATGCTGATCAAGGGCCCGATCGTTTATGCATTTCTACTGCCGGGCATCGCGTTGTTTGAATGGAGACGCAGGCGACACGCTGTTGTAGCCGGGGTCGGTGACCCCGGCGGGGCTCTATTGCTACAAAACGCCTGGCCCGGCTGGTGGCCATGGATTGCATCTCTGGCAGTCTTTTTGTTATGGGTGACTGGCGGCATCCTTTTTCAGCCCGGCTTCTTTGATGAAGTTGTAATGCGCGAATTTGTCGGACGCTTTGGCGAAACAATTCATCGGCCGCAACCGCTTTACTTTTATTTGCTGCATCTGCTGCACAAATTTGCTCCCTGGAGCGTCCTGATCATCGGCATCGCATTTGTCGATCTTCATTCGCGAAAATGGCGGCTGCGCTCGGCGTTTCGCGAAATTTCGCCTGAGACTTTCTGGCTGCTTTGTTGGAGCGCGGGTGGCTTAATCTTGATGTCACTGATTCCGTCCAAGCGCGTCGATCGAATTTTTCCAATTATACCGCCGCTGTGTTTGCTGTTAGCGGCGCAAATTGCCAGGCTCGTGGCCTGTAGCCACGGCTCTGTGAGCCGTTCTTCAACGAGCGACGACGTTGGCCTGACCGGCCATAGGCCGGCGGCTACAGAAAATGCGACGCGCATTTATCGCTGGGCCGCAGCCGCGCTAGTCCTTTCAATCCTATTCACGGGCGGCTATACGATTTCCAAGGTCATCTCGGGGTATCGGTACCAGCGCAACGCGCTTGCTATTTTTGGACGCGAGGTTCGTCGTGAAGCAGCGGCACATCGCTGGCGTTACGAAGTCGTCTCGGCAAGGGACGAAGGGCTGCTGCTCTATCTGCAAAGAACGCACTTCATTGAGCCGGACCATGCCGTCGCCGAATGGAACGGTGGCAAGCTCGACGCGTTGATAGCGTCAAGAGAGAAGGCGCCAGGTTTGATGCCCCAGCTTGCGGGTGCTGTGCTTTCTCAGTTGAAGTCAAACGAGAGAAAGAAAGAGCAGGGGACAAGTTACGTTTTGATTACGCACTAAAGCTCAGAAACTCGACGCCGCTGCCAGTCGCCACGTCATAACATGAACCTCTTGGTAGGGCGCGACCGAGGGGCGCGCCGAATGGATCAAGGGTACGGGCCCGTCCTTACGCCTATCAGACCAGCGCTAATCGCCCGGTTGCAACCAGACATAGTGTTTCCCGTTCCAGTAAATCAACGCGCTAGCTGCTTCGCTCTTACTCACGAGAAGCGCGTCTCCGCGCAAATGTGGGAGGCTTTTTTCACCGCCTTCGAGCGCCACACGGTCTTTGGAATAAACCTGCCACGAATCCATCCACTCGAAGTCATCACCGCCATTACCGATGGCAGTTCCCGCGCCAAGAATTGTTGCCTTCTCTGCCTCGCCATGAACGATCGCAATCCCGAGCTTGCCGGTCGAACGCTGCTTCACTAAGGCCGCTACGTCGATCTTCCCATCGCCATTAAAATCTCCGCGCAGGTAAAATGGGCTCAAGTGGAATGAGACCTCGTATTTCTTTCCCAGGGAGCCGTTCCTAAGGGCTGTTTGGACTGATTCAGGAATGTCATTGGTTTGAACAAGCGCACCTGCGGTTTGCGATTGCGCGTGATCCTTTGCCGCAGATTCGGCGACAGCAATCGCGATGGGCAACAACAGAGTAAATGCAATGCCGACCAGGGTTAACGCTTTCATGGCGACTGTCGTTTCACTTCTTCGTGAAGCGAGTTAGCTGCGTAAATACGCATTGCCAGCGGTCAGCTTGCTTCACAAAAATATCTGTCGCCCGTTCGCAGGAGGTGAAGTCCTGTCCCATAAACTTCCCTTTACTCGTCGTCAGCCCGGTCACCACAGCGGTGTTTCCGTAAACACGGATTTTTGGGTCTGTAGACTCCATCGACTCATGGGACAACGCGCCAGACCTGATAACTCCCAAAAACCGCGCTTTATCGATCATCCCTCCGTCGGGTTCAACGATGATCCAATCATCAGCGAGAAGTCTATCGAGTGCGTCCGCGTCATTGCCGGCCACCGCTCGCGCAAATTCGTTCTCTAATTTCAACAGTTCTTCTTCCATCATATTTTTGAAGAGTAAGATCAGTTAACGCTAGCGACGGCGAGCATAAAATCAAAAATCCCACATCGGAAGTCAGAGAACGGTCTCGCGCCTGCAGCACCAGTGACTGACGCGCGTTTCATATCGTTGTAGAGGCGTTTATGCCAAACGCCTTATTTCTTAAGGTTCGGCGCCTGGCACAAGCGCCGCTACAACAAAGCGGCGTGGCGAGCCGGGGGCTCCTGGGCGCGAGCGCCGTCGAAGCGTGCCGCTAACTTTACCGGCCGGCGAGCTCTTTGTTTGTTAGCTTCGAGAACTTCTCTTCGATACCTTGCTGGATGCGTTGACGTCTGATGTCGTCTTTCTTTTCTTTCAGCGTCGAGATGAGCTTACCCATCCCATCAGCGAGATCCGTGTTCGCCGACTCCCACTCGCTCTTACTTCGAAACGTGACATTGGGATAGGTGCTCTGTAGATCACGTAATTTCCGGCTTTCTTGCTGGACTCTTTCTACCACCTTCACGAGTCCATCCGTGTCTCCGAAAGCATAACCATTGATGTAAGGGCCCACCAATTGAAAGAAGGCGTTCTGGGCCTGTAACAACTCAAACCCCGGGCTGCCGATGCTACCCATCTTGCTCTGATCCAGGAGAATTCCAAACTGCCGACCTCGATACTGAGCGGTATAAAACCAATACACCGCTTCTTTTCGATAGCCCAGGTCGTAAAGCCGAATCGCAGCGACATAGAGCTCCGGGAACGTGAGCTGGTCCCAATCTTTCTTCATTGTGGTTATCGTCGCAAGAAATTCGTCTTCCTTCCCCGACGCCAGCCCCGAACTAAACCGGCCGACACTTACGGATGGACCTTTCGAGTTGTAGTATGGCGTCACGTAAACATCGATGTGTGAGGCGTCTTTCACTGACTCCGCCGCTTCCAAAGGCAAGGATGCGACGCTTGCGGCGTATAGCGCGAGGAGTAGTTGTTTCATTTTCAGTTAACGAGGTGCGTCGTTAGGCGGCTGTATCGTCTGCCATGTTAATTAATCCTCTGTCTTTTGTAGTATTCGATGACTTTGCTTATCTCGACGTACGCTGGCGGAGGCCAGCGTAATCTGGAATGGAAGTGCTGAAGTCATGTGAAAGCTACGCATCAGGACGGCCAGCGGTTGGTTCGAGCGGTTGGTTAGATGCTGCCAGTTTCATCCTGAATGCGCTTCTTTAAACCTTTGTCAGCATCAAGGAGCATCACTGCCGCTGGGTGTTCGGCTGTCTTAAGTAACTTGTGACGGCCTAGCGGAATGATTTTCTGCTGTGCATCGGTTGTGTGAACCACGAGAAACGTGTTGTTCTCGGCGAATGAAAATGACTTGTGCTGCACCTCGGCGCGTCCCGAGCCGAGGTCGATGCGAATATGCAGAGTGGTCTTCGGGGACTTCAATTCGCCCCAGCCGAATGCTGTGTTTGTGAAGTGCGAATCGACTTTCCACTGTGAGTCGTGCCACTGAGTCGGACCGTGGTAGTAAACCATCACAAGCGGCGTGTTGTCCGCCTGCAGCAACCAAAACGCGAGAGTGTCTGGCGAGACTGGATAACTACCCATGCCTGTTACGCCAACGATCGTGGCGGAAGCTGACAGCGCTCCAACCGCGAGCAGATATTGAGCGCGCGTTAGCATCTAGACCTTATGGCTGCGGGCGCGAGGTGAACGCGCGAGCACTGGGTTGAAAAGGTGAGTGTGTTTGCCGTTCATATTTTCTCGCGGGCTACTCGCCTTTTTTGAGGTGGAGCAGAGC
>WNFQ01000852.1_pt1 | contig 21024 bp, 14 predicted proteins | sample 5400171 | NCBI WGS metagenome assembly WNFQ01 (sample SAMN13153356, study PRJNA577476) | soil metagenome | isolation source: 20 cm soil under Madrone tree | place: USA:California | collected 2016-06-14 | reverse complement strand
CGAAATGCCGAATCTAGAGACCCCCGTTTTCGCCCTCCTCCTAGATCCGTCACGGTATTCCCCGTCGCAATTGTACACCCCTTGCTCTCGCTCCATCACTCTGTTCGGCACCACTCCCACCATCACGGAGCTCCACTTGGAAGCCTCACACTTCACGCCAGACAAGCAAGCTCGGAATAACATCGTTTTCCACGGGCGGCAACACAGTCCTCACGAAACACTCTTCAGCGTGCGCGTCAACAGATGCACCCTCGAGTCCTTCTGCACCTCTGAGGGCATATCCATCACCTCATCCATACTCGTCAAAATCACTCACCTCACTCACCTCACATTCACGAGTAAACTCCCCTACGACTGGAACCGCTTCTTCCAAAAATCCTGGTCCCACTTCTTCCTCTCCGTACCTTCAGTCAAAATCCTCCGTTTATATGTGAGCAAGCCAATCGACATCCTCACAGCCATCTCAAATGCAGAAGAGCTATCCGCCACTTCTCTTACCACTTCCCCATCCCCCATTCTCCCCAACTTACAAGCCGTCCACCTCTTCCACTGTAGTATTAGCAGCAGTGGCAGTAATGACGATATGGGTGCCGCTGGCGATACTGATACCGATACTGTCAGGAGTATATTCGAAGGAGAGGACGACGAAAAGAACCTAGTTCACTTCCTACAGCATCGTGCAGACCTCGGCATCCCAATCAAGACCATAGTCTGCACCGCCGAAGACGCCGCGACGCTCGCGCTCCATCAGCCCGAGGCCCTCTCCTCCGTCGACACTGTTGAGTCTGGTCTCCTCCCTGAGGGGACATGGGGCGTATCTATGTTCCCAAATCGCTTGATCCCGCTGCTTGAGGAAAACCTCAACTGAAAAATTTTGGGGGAGGCTGCGCTGGGATAGTGGATAAGTCACTTTGTTTACCTTGCAACCACCTCGTGCATGCCACGCATCAGGTTAACTTACCACAACCCGCTAAAATACGCCCGACAATCGAAACGGGGCATTACGAACAATACGACGCACGCATAGCAGTAGGTAGGGCGACCTGGTAGCTGTGCCAGAAGTGGGAGAGGAATCACGTCACGTCATGTTTCTAACGTAGTACCATACAGTGCTGACCCATTGTCCCTCATTTGAACAGACCCTATATACGCCACGAATGACGCATTGTCAAGAGCGACTGTTTTGGAAATCGGCTCATCTGGCATGACGCGTGTGGGTTCTTCAGTAGTGAAGCGTATGAATGGCGCAACTAGATAGCTCTACAATGTCACAACGAAAGACATGATCTGTGAGCGTGTGTGTGAGTACTGAAGTACTGATGTGCCGTGAAAAGGTGGGTACGGTAGCCCCGGCCCGTTGCTAGGGCTGGCTATCTGTTGCCAATGCGGGCGTTGGCCTCGAGCCGATGAGCTGCCCACGTCTAACTACCATCACGATGGAGCCCGGATCGCTGATGAGCAACAGTCTGAATAGTAGTGAGTAGCCACGACCTCCTCACTTTTTTTTTTAATTTTCCACAGTCAAGACATCTATCAGGACACGGAGCGGTCCCCGAGCATGACAATCAATGACCTCCCTGATGAGGCGCTCCTGGAGATATTCGATTTCTACAGACAAGACACCGATCTGTATGATCATTTGTGGTGGAAGAAGGACTATGCATGGTTCAATCTCGCACACGCATTCAGAAAGTGGCGCGCTGTCATGTTCGCATCGTTCTCCCTTCTGGATTAATGCATTGCCATGGAAACCAAAACACCAAGCGATAACGATTATCAAGCCTATCCTGTCAGGTCCCTTGCCGATTCTCTTTGACCTTTACATGTATGGATACACCGCTGGCAGTGCCCCTTTGCGCATGCGCGCTGTATTTGAACATCACACTGATCGCGAGTGCCAACAACGACAAAAAATTTCGAGATGAAGAGATACGCCCTTCCCATGCTGGAGTCTTGGCCTTCTCCCTGAATTTAACTAAAAAAGACGTTCCCAGTCACATTTCTGGGGGAACCAGGTCTATCAGATCTGCATCATCTACGACGTCTTGAAGTGGACTGCGTTTCCCTAACATCCATACCCCTACTTTTATCGTCCGCAACGGCTCTCACCAACCCCCCTTTGATCATCGATACTGCCTTCGGCACTACATTAACCGGAATTGTCCCTTCTCGCCTTTTTGCAAGGCATGTTCTATCTGTGCATAATATCCAGGCCTCTCCACACCCCATATTGCAGCGTTCAACACCGGAAAATATTATCCACTCACAAAGTTCACATTTTTCAACTACAATGGCCACAGGGCAACTGGACTTTCAAGAGTGGTCTTTGTACTTCTTTTTGTTACCCCACTCGGGATACATTAACCACCGCAAGCACGTTTCAGATTGGGTCCAGGTCAGAATTGTTCCCAAGAGACAATTTTGCGAATGAGCAGCGCGCTCTTTACGACGTTTGCCTGCTTGTGCCACCTGGCTCATTATGCTATCGACCCCTGTACCACTCTTATTATTTGGATGACACTCCGACTCGCGTCTCCAGTTACTGTAAATGCTTGCCTAAACAGCTCTTGCGGACAGTAAGACGCAAGACAAGACGAAGCAAATTCATTCGTGGGAAAACATAACCCGTATTGGCGTGGCACCTCTAACTTGAAGTTATTGTCCTCTCTTCCTTTTGTACTGTAAACGTAAACATTAAACCACAACCACCATGGAGCCCAATGCCACCGACGAGCAATAGCCTGAGTACGCCTAGTAATGACTCACTATCGCCTTCCCACTGATTTTCCACAAGTCGAGGAACCTATCAGGACCTCAAAGACACCGTGCGATCGCCAAACTTGACCATCAATAGTCTCCCCGACGAGGTGCTCTTAGAGATAATCGATTCCTTTCGACAAAGCGTCGATCCTTACGATCAGCAGTGGAAGAAGGAACATCTATGGCTCAATCTCGCACATGTGTGCCGAAAGTGGCGCGCTGTCATGTTTGCGTCAATCACTCGTTTGGATCTAGGCATTACCGTGGGACCCGAAAAACCGGGCCATATCAAGACCATTCTGTCAGGTCCTTTGCCAATATTTCTCGACTATCGTAATTATGACTCGGAAGACCTCACTGGCAGTGCTCTTTGGCGCATGCGGGCCGCACTTAAACATCACCCTGACCGCGTGCGCGAGATCACCTTTGAAGGGGAGTGGGCTAGCTTCAACAAATTCTTCAAGATGACCAAATGTACCTTCCCCATGCTGGAGAGCCTTTCTCTGCCATGAGCCGGACATCCCAGCTACGTTTCTGAGGGGACCAGATCTATCTTATCTTCGTCTATGGCGTCTTACGGTGGAATGCGTTCCTTTCAGATCCATTCGGGATTTCTATCGTCCGCAACTGCTCTCACCGATCTCACTTTGGTGATCGATTATCCCTTCGGCACATCGCAGGAAACATCCCTTCCCGGCTGTTTGCGGGCATGCCCTGCCTGCGCAGTCTCGATCTCACCCTATTATCCATCTATCTTGGCACCCCGTCGCGGCCTTCAACAGAAGATACTGTCATACTCTGGCTTCCAGAAGAAATTGTCATACTTCCTAAACTAACACGTTTCCACTACACTGGCGATTATACACTCCTAAAGTCTTTTCTTCCTTGCCTTCGAGCCCCATCCTTAAAAGATATTCGAATTCGCCGCGACGACGCATATTTGGCTTCCATCAACATGCCTCCTTATCCGTATTTTGCTAACGACATAGAGGGACATTCCAATACCGCTTAACTTTTCTCGGTTTTCTCGGTTTCCTCAAGTCGTGTATTTCTCGCTCATGTTACTGATTCACGCGAATGCATTATCCACGCGAATGCATTATCCACTACAATCCACGCTTCAAATAGAGTTCAAGTCGGATGACTTCCCAGAGTCTATAATGTAAAAGAGCAATTCGCCCTCTGCAAAGCTTATCTTTCGTGGAGGAACTCCGTGTCATCTTGACAAGTAGACCACCGATATCTGGGAAGATAACAGTTATCCTGCGGGGCAGGTTCCTTCGGCGTTTCCCATTGTCGAGGCGCTGCGGACAGAAGGCGCAAACAATCACTGTATTGTACATACCCCCTCCATCAAAGATTGACTACGAGTACAGTGCGGACCCACCTTTACTTGGTTGTGTTCATTATATTTTTGTTTTTGTTTTCATATTTTGTTTCTGCGTTCTCATTCAAGCGTGAATTCCTACGGATAACTTAGTAGTACAGTATCAAATGACGCAGTTCAACTTGATACGCCATGTATATCAAACACAGTGCATCTAGTACATGGTTCGGTGCTGCTTACAGCTTGAAAAATAAAATAAAAACATCAACTTGGTCTCACAATTGTGTAGCGCACTTTTATGCAGTACATATTGACGTTTACGGCGCCTGCAAGAGACCGCGGGCAACCTGGGAACCAGGTTGAGGCACAGGGCTTTCCGCGGCCATCTACTCACACCTACCACTTGACATTTCATACCCGACACATACATTCGGCTACACGGCCGTCTCCTCTCTTTACTACCACACGACTAAACATACTGCGTAGTTTTAACGCCCTGTACCGCGTTGTATGCGCTGCGGAATATAAATTCAGACTCAAAAAGAATAAAATATTGGCAGTTTACGAACCAAAGATCAAGTACACTATTCGTCCACGTGACGTTCACTTTTCAACCGACCGTGAGAAAACGTTTACTGACGACTTCAGTAGTTCTGTATTTTTTGACCATAGAAAATACTGAACAACTGAAGTCGCCAGTTAATGTTTTCTCAGACATATTGAAACTGTCCACAACGGTGGGACGGATGAAACGGAGGTATTGCCACCCACAAGGTTAATGCGCCATAGAACAATGGTACGTCTGATAGTGACGCTCCATTACTTTCCCACTAATTTTCGACAGTCAAGATACCCGTCAGGATACACCGCAGCCTTCGTCTATGGACGTGTAATACCGGCCACATCGTCCTCAGTACTGTACCTCAAGCGCCGCCCTCGCATCGCTTGCTCTCTGCAGATCTGACGTAGGGTTCCCATCCAGCAGCGCGACACGCATTAAGTATGGATGATACATTTTGCAAAGCCACCAAAGCATCGCCCGGACTTGCATTTTACATGGCCCTATATCGCTCGAATTCTCTGAAGCGACGTACGTCGTGATGTAAAGGCCAGCCAGAAATCCAGGACGTACATTGCGACTGCGAAGGGGTAAAGTGGCTGGTCGTGACGACGCGACGTTCCCATTTCCCTGAACAGAATGTTTGGTATATCTCGGCGAGCGCCGTTGGAGCTTGACCATATTAAGACTCTTTTGGACTCCCTGGGCCTGGTACTTGTTCGTTCCCTGCCCTTCTCACACACGCCAGAGACCCACACAGTTACGTTTTTTCAGGCCTTACGCGTTGCTACACGCTCGTCTGACCCTAAGTCGATATCACACGGGCTTGAAAGAGGAAAGCTTGAGAAACTCACCATAGAGCAATAACAGGTCTCGTTGATACAGCCCAGCACTGTGGAGTCTGTTGTGATGAAGAAGCTAGCCCGATTTTGAAACGTAAGCTGAAGGATTGCTGGCCGTCCCCGCCGTCCTTCGCTTGGCTGAGATGTTGTACGATACATTTCGTGTTGTTTGATGATGCGCCAACCCTATTGTTAAGACTCCTTGATTTTGGTTGGTTAGGCACCCTACATCGTTCTCGCCAATAGCCACGAGACACATCCCAAACGCCCGCCGCCGATCACGTCCCACAAGCGTAGCCTACAGTACATGTTTCAGTCTTTTTGCCCTTGTCCGCAATGCTGCGCCGGATGCCGAAACTCCCTGCTTCTGGACCCTACAGCATGATGGACTCCCTGCACAGATCGTCCACTGATCCATTCGCGGTCTTGGCGCGGTATCAGCTCACCAGACGGATCTTGAGCTACCCAAGAGACCGTCGCGGCGGAGCACCCATTCACGCTAAGCTGTCTATCTTATCAAGGTTATTCAAAATACAGTAGCCTTCGGATCTTACGAGCTTTGGATCAAGTGGCATTCAGACCTTCCTTGCTGTCGCGAATAAGAATCATCGTGGGGATTATCGCCTCTCAAGGGATTCGGTGACGTCTCAGGGGGAGACCCTGCCATTGTTGTGGCGTAGTTTTTCCTTTTCTTGCAAATCTCCGGGACTTTCTGGTGCCTTGGCGATCTTTGTGTAGCAGAACCAAGCCCCGACAATCTCTTGTCCACAAAACCTAAGCATCACATTCGCACCTGTGGGTTAACCGCAAAGCTCGCCCGCTGTGTCGCTTACCACTCAGTCGCATTTTCAACGGATTGATTGTAATGGTATTTCTCCTAGGGCCACCATCCAATAACCACAACAAATTCGTTTACTCTACCTGCCATAGTAGGAATGTCTCACCTCGGTGGCGTATTGTGTTGCATGGTCTCCTCCGTCCAAAGCTCTCCAAGACTCGGGAAATTCGACCAGCTGTCAACATAGCATGTAAATCCACCCATCCACAACCGTCCACTTTGTCGACCATTATCCGGCAATAGCATAGTTTAGCCCATGGATAAATAGTCGACGAATGCTCTCGCTTCTAGGTCACCCAAACCAACCCACTTGCGTCTTTCTCTCCTCTCTCCCAACTCCAACACAACACACTCACTATGGCTACTAAAATCTGTTCCTCTGTTCCCGCATCTCGCTACGACATCTACCCGAACGACTTCCTCGACCAAAGCTACCAGGTTCCGATAAACAACAGCTTCGACTTGGACTCTGCAGAGTCTTTCCTACCTACGAACAACGAGGTCTTCGACATGGGCTCTGGGGAGTCGTTCTTACCTTCGTATATTAATGGGGTGCAGGCACCTAGTTTCCTATTTCCTCTCCCTCTCCCTCTCCCTTTCCAACAGCCCAACAACCTTTCCTACTTTCAACCTCCTCAAGTGGGACAGGCACCAACTTTCCCGACCAGCGGAGTCACGTACAGTGGGGAACTAGCACCCGCCTTCCAACCGTACAACAGGGCTCCTCATTTCCAAACCCCGCCTTCGTTAACCAGTTCTCCGAGTTCGAGCTCTGGTTCATCGACTTCGCTTCAGTGCACATTGACACCCTCGCCCGCGCCTTCACGCAAAAAAGCGCAGAAGGTCAATCCCAAGACAAAGTCAAAGGGAAAACAGGCTATACAGAATGTCCTGCATGCTGCTAGGCACAAATTGCTCACTGTAAAACCCTCGCGGAAGCGAGCCCCGAACAACAGGCCCCCCGGCACTGCGTTTTCAGACTTGTTGGTACGTTCGTTTCGTCTCATCTCGGATAATAGTAAAACGTCTCCTAACTTAACGGAACTCTCGCACGGCATTGCAGGACGATCTCCCCGACGAAGTCCGAACGGCCCTGGATATGGACTATACCGGATGTTGCGAGGCGATAAACACTGCGGACACCTCTACGATACAAAAGCACAGGTTCTCCAACAGACATTGCCTCAATATACCCAAAGAGTATCAAGAATTTGTCCCCAGTTTTATCTGCCCGGCATACCTCGCTTTCCACAGCGAGTGCAGAACTGCAAAGTAAGTTTTTCACTCGCTCCCTCGCCTTGCTACGTGCACTGACGCACGCTTTTTTATTCTCCTTCAGGGCGGGGAGGTATGACTCCACATATCGCCACTGTCAGAACTGTTTCGGATTCAAGCAGATGAAATCGGGCAGTAATAAAGACGTCTTCCCGGTCGTGATCTCCCGAGGCGAATTCAAAGCGTTCCAAATCTACCGCATGGCGGACGCAGATCCCAAGAAAAAAGAAGACGTTACGAGTCAAGTTGAAGATACCGTTCGCAAGGTGCTGGAAAGGGTGTTTATTGACAACAATGAGTTGCCAGTGATTAATCACGAGGGCGAATCCAACGCCTGTGGTGCAGTTATGCCAGTGAGCGTCACTGGTCAACAACTCACTACGCCGATGCCGGCTCCCACAAGTCATCTCGAACAGCCTCTGTTTTTCTGGCAGGGGGGAGTTGATGATACGATGCCTTATGTTTCTGACTTCCCGTAGAATTGGTAATCTTGTACGCGCATATGGGTGTTATATGTTTCCGCCTTTTTTTCCCAGTTCAAGTCCCGTAACGTGCTTCCGTCTTGTATATACTGTAATTAACAAGTCCCCGATATCCTTTGTGCAATACCATATCATCATTTATCTGGTTAGAGTGTCCGATTCAGCCTCCTTTAGACAGACGATGCCTCTGGCTCACCATCAGGAAAAAGGTCTCGGGCTAACCGAGGATAAACCCTGGATAACCGTTTGATAACTGCGCTAAGGAAGATAATGCATCGATAACGGTCAGGTAACTGTCAAACCTGTCAAATGTGTCAATCAATCCCTTGACGACCACTACGGTTGTGAAGGTGTCATTTGCAAGGATAATAGTGATAATAATTTATCTACATGAACCGCAGATAGCTATCAATATGTGCAAACGGATTTACATAGAAGGAATTGCATTCATCTAGTACTGTAAAGCTATTCCATTCCCGGGGCGTTGTTTGCTCCAAATCGGGGGATCAAATGTACACTGCCAAGTATGGCATCCACCCATATTATGCCTGCGCTCCGGCGTCCACTCTGAGTCACCCTTGTTACTTTATACATCTTGTGTTTGACTCAAGGAAAAATGTCTCGGGCTGATTGTCTGCTTACAAATGTTGTATGTTGTTTGTTCTACCAAACAAACTTTGACTTTGTGTTGATTTTTTTTTCAACGTCCTTTTACTCTCCCCTATTACTCTCCCTACGACTCTTCCACCCATGTCCCTGGCCACTTCGACACAGAATCTGATAAAAGTGATGGCAATGTGGTAGAGGCCGAAGAAAACTGGTTTGACCAACTCTCAAGATACACAGACGACCTGTCGCTGCGTTTTGGGCAGACCTCAGCTGGTCTGCTCAACCCCACTGGTGAGGCTGGCTGCTCCACCCAACGCTGAAACCTGCCCTCCTGATGTGATTTTATCATTTAGGGTAACACGTATGTATCTCGATTCTAGCTTTATATCATCTATGCGCTGACGCGGTGTGTTTCTCTTAGTGTACCTTGGCAATATCCCAGACTTGACAGCAGGTCCTGAACTCCTGGAACTGTTATTTTGGTATGGACCCTTCTTTCTGCGGGTCGCGGCAACGCACCGACACGCATGCTCATGCCGATGAAATGCGTTGTCAATCCCGTAACAAGTATTCTTGACGACGTGCGGTCCCATTCACGGCGGTATTCTGAGCCCGAGGGGGTGCATGTTTTAGAAGAGTGTGTGGAGGCGACGCTGTCAAATCTTGTCGCGGCTTCCAAGACGCATGCGACAAGCTTAGGTCTCTCTCCCGTGAGCTTGCTCGATGCGGCAGCGAGCCATGTCTCTGCGGCGGTTACCGAGCTCGAGCGCGTTGTCCTCCTCCGGCGCGCGACCAAGACGGAACAGGAGCGGTTCGCACCGTCTTCCCTCAGATATGCGGACTTGCCATTACGAGTGCAGATTGGCTTCGTGCTGCACATAATGCCCTGTCGCCTCCATCGGCCATCTCAATGGTCTAGACTTCCCCGAGATGACCGAGGATGCCTATCACTTTATCGTATCTCTTCCCGTGCTTGGCTCCGTATACGAACTTGACGGGAATAAGCAGTCGCCAATTACTACGAAGAGGAAGGTGAGGGCTGGATGGCACAAGCACGGTATGCCATCCCTGTCCTTTCCAGGCTGTGCGAATACTAACTTCTTTCAGAGCGGTAACTAAAGCCAGTATAGCTACATAACCAACGGGATCGGTTCGTAATGTCATCGAGTCAGATTTGTTACAATCTCCTCACAGTTATATTCAGGCCACAGTGGCGGCACTCGAAACCAAGTATCGGCGTGCTCAAAAAATGCATGACGGACATGATGAATCTGCGAGGGCAAGGGCCCACTTTATATCATCTTCGACGCTGTCGATGAATGCCCTAATTTCCCGGGGAGACCGTCCGCTTGCGAGAAGGTCCTGACGGTGATCGAAGCTTGTTAGTTTGAAACTTCCGAATGTTCATCAGCCGTAGAGCCTGGAACGCAGTCCTCAATGCTCTTAACACCCCCTCTGCGTGCTACGCAATACCCGTACAACTGTTTATGGCCGCACCGTATAGAACGATTCTCTTCGTACTTATAGTACGGGTGACGGGCGACATCATATGGGTTTACGGCCGTAAACCGTTACAGTACGGTGCGCAGCTCTACTCTCTAGGGTCAAACCACTTTATCATAACTATTTTCGCGTTTCTAGTTACCTTGTTCCAGCTTTTCTCCCACAAGAATTTGTACGACGACCACCATTCAGACGTCCAGGAATCTGTTGCATATTCTAACAACGTTGCCAAGAGGCTCCACCATTGTCATTTATTTTCCGCAACTGGATGTGGCGTGTTCTACTTGTTGAACATATCACTGCGATCACCGTTTTGGTCAAAAATAAAGTAACGCTGTCGGTTGGAGTCGCAGTGGGATACATATTGGTATATGCTGCGTTTGCTACCAATATCTATATCTACTGATTCCCTGTCCTCATTGGCAGCAAATTGCGCTTTTCGTCATTCTGTACGTGTATGTGATAGGCATTGTGGTATTGCACTGACTCAATTCGCAGTTTCATTGTTATCGCATTCTGGTTTTGAGTATTGCATGTGTCATGTACTGTACTGTATAGCGGTAGCATGGCCAATGTATATTTTCGCGTAGTTATCTTGAATTATCACACTTTTATCGTGCAAACATTGGTATAAATTACCATGGGATTATCATGAATTATCGATAATCAAGATAATTTGCGCTAAGAATTATCGGGGGTAAGTTTGCGATAATATAATGGGCGATAATGCAAATTATCGATAATTTCTGCTAAACGTCAATAAATGTTACTAAATTAACAAATTTATCCCACAAGGTTTTTCCTGATGACGAAGCTGGTAAGAAGGGTGAACGATGTTGTCTGGTGAGAATGGGGCGTCACGGTGATGGTTCATTGTGAGCTGTTGTGAAGACGCGTTCAAAGTCGCAGTGCACGTACTGTGACTTGTCTTCCTCTTTCCCGCTTCATTAATTTCCGTTAGGTTCCGCGCGGAATCGAGGTCCCGGTGGCAAAGTAGAGTATGATTTATATTCATATGAAAACAACGAGACTCGGAACCGAGGGTATTCGTTATTCTCATCCCCCGTTCGTACATTATGATGAATAGCCGTTATCAATATGATCATGCGGCGGCGGGAAGGATCTTCTTCGCGATCGTGCCCGATGACGCACTCACTTTCTTGCCCGCGGCGCTTTGGAAGAAATCATGCTTGACAAGTGCAAATTGTCGGTTCGCGAGAGCCAACGTGCATCACAGCTAGCGGCTATCCAGTCACTGCGCGCCAACGAGCGGGACGCCCGGTCAAACTGAAGTGCTTAACATATCTAGGATTGTAGGTCACGTGACCAACGTCCGAATCGGTGGCGATCGTGACGCTGCCTCTTTTGGGAATGGTTATTTTTCGGATAAGACTCGTGTTTCTACTTAGCCCCTGAACCCACTGATGAGCAACTGAGCATGGCCTCTTGACTTGTATCACCTCTACCCTGTTCCTCGTCTCGAACTCAAGGGCGAGTTCTGTTGCTTACTGTGTCAACCGCGCCGTCTCAAGGATGCGTGTTCCGTAGATAAGTAATGTGCTTATCTGATTACGATTACTAGTCTCAGTCGGAGTGCCAGTTTTGTCTTGTCTCGATCTTGTGACACCTACTACAGATCTCCGTGCCGTCTTGTGACGCTAGTTATAGGGCTCTGAAATCGAACCCCAAATATAGTCGCTTCTTACTCTCGCCCCATAATTTCGCCACAACAGTTTGCCACAAGTACGCTCTAGTAGTGACCAAGTCCTCCTCGCTGATTTCTACGGTCAGGGAACCTGTCAGGACATGGACCAATTGCCGAACTCACAAATCAAAAATCTCCCTGATGAGCTGCTCCTAGAGATCTTCGATCTCTATCGAGAAGACGTCAATCACGATCTGTGGATGGATGAATATGTGTGGCTACGTCTCGCACATGTGTGCAGGAAATGGCGTGCCGTCATGTTTACGTCCCCGTCCCGTCTGGGTTTATGTATCCCCGTGGGGCCCCAGAAACCGGACCATATCCAGAAGGTCCTGTCAGGCCCCTTTCCAATCCTCGTCCACTACAAACGCACGCGTGGAGATATCTCTGGCAGTGCCCTTTGGCGCCTGCGTGCTCTACTCAAACATCCTGACCGCTTACGCGGGATCACCTTTGAAGGGACGAGTACCGGTTTCCACAAATTCTTCAGTCTGACTACTGGATGCACCTTACCCGTGCTGGAGAGCCTTGAACTTCGCCCTGAACCCACTGCTACCTACGCTCTGACGCTCCCAGATACATTCCTCAAGCGACCAGATTCATCAGACCTGCACCATTTGCGACGTCTCAAACTGTACAAAGCTTCCGTTCCATCCATATGCGGATTTTTATCTTCCACAACGGCTCTCACCCACCTCTGTTTGGAAACCGTTGATCGCTTCAACCATTCTCTTCTCGTCTGTTTGCAGGACATGCTTAGCCTGTGTAGTCTCCACCTATCCATGCCATCTGTTTACCTTTACCTCACAGCGATGACGCAGCCTTCAACTCCCCATTATACTATCGCGCTCTCAAAGTTGACAAGTCTCCGCTTCACTGGCCAAAGCATGCACTTGAACGATTTCATGGCCTGGTTTTCGGCCCCATTCCTCCAGGATGTCGACGTTGACTTCGTTGATCACTTTTGGGTTCCCAATACGCGCTTCTCCCGGTTTATCGATGATATAAAGGAACATTATCACACCGTTCGCATGTCTTTCACGAAATTGGAATCCGGGATCTCATTGGTATCCTCCTCGGAACCCTCTGACTCCCCCAAGCCGCATTTCGACCTCGGCCTACCACCGTGTAGGTGGAAGGCAGACACAATGATGCGAATGTGCACCGTGCTCTCTACGAGGCTTATTAAAGTAACGGAACTCTGTGTCACCTTTGACGAGAATGCGGAACACTGGAAGAAATCTTTTGACTGGCGCAGTTTCCTTCAGCAGTTCCCCAGCGTCAAGACGCTCCGAGCAGGAGGCGTGGATAGCAACTTCGTCGAGCTTACCCTCCTCCATTATGACCACGAAGAGCCCGATGACGTCCTTGCTTTCTTGCCCGCTTTGGAAGAAATCGAGCTTGACAAGTACAAATTGTCCGTTCGCGAGAGCAAACGTGCATCCCAGCTAGCGGTTCTCCAACCATTTGTCTCTGCGCGCCAACGAGCAGGTCGCCCAGTCAAAGTTCTCTATGGCTAGTGGTTGGACCTGTCGTGGATGATAATCAAGCGCGCTTCCAAGTCGCAGTTATAGGGGTCGCGTTGGGTACAATTGGCAGGGTCTTGGTCGTTCATCTCGTCTTGGCGGCATTGTCTCCAAGTCTGTGATAACCATGGAGAGCAGATTGTGTTGTAACCGTACTGTTCTGTTGTGTCACATGTACTGTATATATTGAACTGGTCGTGTTGGATTGTGAACTCGAATGCGTTTGAGGTGTCATTTTGACTCTAATTAATTATTTGAATAACCACTGAGGAACCAAATAGCCAACAAAGGGGAATAGGGTCGTTTCTACAGAGTGTCATACAATACAGAACACTTTTACAAAACGAATTTGACACTCGACAGATTAACGTGAAGAGGAATACACGACGACCCTATACAATGACCGCTGTAGGCTGTCTCTGACGCTGAGGCTGCGGTTGTCCCGCCATCGCCACCGCACCCACAGAACGACCTTTCCATCCCATTCCAGCCGGGAGGATGATTTGACCGCTCCGGTCGATCGTAGGTGTAGCCCAAGAGACATTGAAGTTCCAATTCTCCACCCCTTTGGCGCTGGTCGTTCGTGTTCGCAGGCGCTTCGAGTCGTCCGGCGTCTGCGTCGCACGTGGCGCCTTCACCTGCTGCCTGCTACCGTTGTTATTGTAGTAGGCGTACTTGCCGAGATGTGGAGCCGAACGACGGGCACGCGGGTGGCGGTGATGCGGTGTTGGGGTCCCACTTTGTTTGAGAACCTCCGCGGTGCATAGCTTGGCAGATGGCTTCCGTTTGCGGGGTGAGTTGGGTGAGATGGTTTCTCGGGCCTCACCTTCGCTGATCTGGATCGGCGGTTTGAGAATTTCCTTCGAGGAAGCATCTGTGATTTGTTTCAAGGTCGCCCGAGTCGGGTTAGATGTTGTGGCTGAATGTGGGTGGGCCTGGTATTCGATATCCATCGGTCGGGGAACCGAAATGGAAGCTGTGATATCCTGTAACGGGGGACGAACTGCCCCTTTTGCATCTGTCGATGTGAAGGGAGTCCGGCTTGGTTCTTCTGGCTGTCGATCCGCACGGCTGTCCCTACCCAAGGAGTTGCTCGCTTGAGTCGCCTTCGCAATCTCCTTAATGTTCTCGGTCATGTTCATAGCGGAGAGACCCAGGGCAGTAGAACAAAAAGAAAGACGATCCGCTAACTGGATTGGAGTAACCAAATTGCTCACAGCAGCCACCGTCGCTTGGGCGGCCATTACCATCGGTGGCGTAAAGATGAGAGACGATGGGGTTTCCGACGGTGATTTTCTCTCATGGGCATCCACTGCAACAGGCGACAACTTGACTTCCATTGAAGGTAGCGTAAGAGACGTTGTCGGCAGCGTTCCTTCCACACTTATGCCAGAACCAGAACTTGACCGACGCCAGTTGTCGCACAGAGATGCCGGGGAGTCGTTGTGACGTACAAAAAGCTGTTGCCGTGTGCCGTTCGGTGTCGAAGGTAGCGGAGAATCGCGTAGTTGTAGGGGTGAGAAAGGTGATCCTGTGTATTCGCGCAGGTTTGGGTCCCACGTTGACGTCCTCCGCCGCATTGCAGGCGGACGGTACTTTTCGACGAGGGGTTCTCGCAAGGCATGGCCAGGTCGAACTCTAATCTCTTTGCGTAAACTGTGGCAGACGTATGAGTAATGGAGCCTAGATAAATAGTATACGAATTAACCTTCCATCCGGCCTCTGGCTCGCAGGAACAATAAGCCTGCCCTCAGGCGTGATAACGATCCCTGTAAGAGCGGCATCGGTAGTAGTAGGGCTTCCGTCGGCTAGTTCTGATTTATTTCCCCCAACACGACGCAATGCACAGACCTCAGGAAAGGATTCCAATCCGTGAGCCTCCTTTACAGGCGTCCCAACCATTCCTTCACTATTTTGCTGTGTGCTTTTCCAGACAGCACAAGTTGCGTCTACCTTTGCCGGAGCTAACATTGCAGCAGTGTCGCCAAGATGACAACTAGAAGCACGAACTTGGGTAGTATCCGACTTGTGTCGCCTGCGGCTGCTCTGGGAGATCCTCGAAGATGAGGTACTGATACAGTCAGAATGAGATCCTTCGGAAACCGGGTTGGGCGTAGCACCGTCGACATTCCCGAGAGATTCGTGACCGCAAAATGTATACGAATTGGAGGGATCAGAGGGACCGGCTTCCTGTGTTCCAAGAGAAGGCTCAGAGAGGAGTGCCGCAGCTGCGCAGCGTCGGGCCGAGTCGTATAGATCCTCCATTGAAATAGATGGGAGAGACTCTGTAGAGTTTCGGAGGTGGGACAATGGTAGACAAATGCTGCTACAAGGTTCCGGTGCTTCGAGAAGACATGATGGATTGATCCCTGAATCAGAGGTGTCGGTATTGAGGAGGTCAAAATCGTGGTTCATCGTTTTAGTAATGACAGCGGGCAGTGTGGTATGAGATGCGTTGCGCTTGATCACGGTTCCAAGGATATCCCGAGGCCACTCTTGCCCAGAGATATCCGTTTCGCTACCAGGAATATGAATGGGAACATCCAACAAAGGCGTGCGGGTAGTATTAATCGGAGCAGAGATCTTCGTATACTGAGCCGGTGAAATCGATGGTACACTCGAAAACAACCTCCCAAGGCAAAGATTAGCCTTGTCTAACGGCACAAAGCTGGGAAGATCCTGTCGGACAGAGACAGGCACCAAAGAAACAGAAGTATCTCTTTCGCGGTACTCTCCTGGGGCGATATCGGCGAAGACTTCGAGCGCAGCCAGCCAAGTGTCGTCAGCCGATTTCGGAGTCAGTCCTTTAGCAACGCTGTTCTCCATCCAGTAGCGGTGTAGTCCAGAGAAAACATCTTGTAGGAAAGAAGACAGAGCAGCCTTCGGGCTATACTGCCGAGAAATAAAGAGAGCAGTAGAAAGGCGTTCCAAGAGAGCGTAGAGGTAGTGACGAGGAAAGATTGTAGCCGCGACGAAGAATGAAAGGGTCATAAAGATTGCAGCTTCAGCGATCTGACGCAGGAGCCGGGAGTCTATAGTGTGCCAGATAGATGCTTGGGGATAATCCTGCTTCTCTGTAATCGACATGTATGCGGGTGCAGCGGCGGCGTCGTTCCAGCCGTCGGAATCAGATGTGTCGGGAAAAACTAGATATTGAAAAGATCCACCCGAGTCCGGACTGGCTTGAGAGTAGCTGCTTTCTAAGAGTAGAGTCGGTTCGGGAGAAGGGACCAGTAATTGTTCGGGTGCATGGCGAGCGGATAAGAAGTTGAATTCCAAGGTTGGAAGATGGAGTGCTCTATACAAGCTGGAGGGCAGCAAAGGGAGGCCCACAGCAAAAACTAAGGCAACGATGAAAGGGAGCATAAAGGTTTCCGAGGGAGGCGGATGTAGTGTTGGGAGGAAGAGACGATAGAGTGCCTTGGTTGATTTCTCTGCCCTTGTAGACTATTTGGTCCTGCCAAATAAAGACACGTCAGGGTTGGAGCTGCACGTGAGCTGCACGTGCTGATACACGTCCCGCGTGGCAATACGCGGGACGATCAACCAGTTTATTGTCCTTGTCCTGTGTCAGGAAACAACAACAAAAAACAGCGTCCTATAACACGTAACTTAATCGTTCTGTCAGTTTCTATAGCTCTCGATCAGAAATATAGAGCGTATCGCCCTATCATTGGCCTGGTGTCATTGTTCTGCGCTTGGGCTACAAAACATCTATTGTTCTCCATTCACGCGGCCGTCCTTGATAATCAGCCCCGTTAACAATTATGCGCGTTGAGAAGACGCCGCGGGTTTGTATAAGTACCGGAGCCATTAATGCTGGCGTCGGCAAGCCCCTGCTGTATTTCCTGGTTTGTGGCGGCGTCGTGGATCGACCCCACCAGTATCACTTTCTTTTCTCACTCCCTTAAACTCTGACAAAACTCTTCTATCTGCTCCCTTACGACTACTTAAGACTCGCTCTTCGTGCGCGTTTACATTTCTCTCCGACCACCGCGCGCTTACGATGGCTCTCTTTCAGTACGACTATACTTACGCATTTCATCCTAAACGATACCATGCATCACGACCGTAGAATTCAGACTCCCCTCAGGCCTCTCGACATCAACGTCACTACAATGACACAGTTTGATACACGTTTCACCCCTCCGAGTGGTAACCCAAATGCTGGCATTTCTCAAGCAGCCACTGGTATACCCGGTGGCGCATCTGTCCTAATGAAAGATTCGGCTGGTACTTCCATGGCTTTGAACCTAGATATCCACCCGGTTTATGGAACACCTCTTCTTTCTGGGCAAGCGATCACTGCCCAGGGCGATGTTTTGGAAGTCCATCCTTGCAGCTGCAACGATCCTATTGCGTCACGCCACAACCTTCCTATGACAGCAAGCCCCGAACCTCCCCGAGGCGGATCACTTTTCCGAGAACACAATGAGCCATACCCGTCTCCGAGCTCACTGTCCCGCATACGCCAAATGCACGGACCTGCTCGCATCCGAACGCCTCTGGTTTTGGTGCAGACTCAATTGCCCTCACCACTTCATACCACAGAACTCCTGCAAGAGCTCGAGATACCAGTAGTAGCTCCAGGTCCAAGTGTTAATCTCAAGAGCCCCATCACCCCTACCCCTGCTTCTGTGCGACGTACTTCTCAAACTTCCAGCACCGGAGCCACGTACCATACCACTCAAGAGTACTTTGAAGAGTCCTCGACCCCACGCACAGAGCCAAACTCTCGCATGCCTTCGTACGCGGGCCCGTCGTCGTCGCAACGTGATGTGCCCCCCAGGCTAAACAGGATCCCCACGGTCTCTACCTTTGATGTCGATTTAGAAATGCCAGCTATCTCGTCGCCTTCGTCTGTGTCCGTAGGCTTGTCAGGGATCTCGGAACCGAGCGCCATCGGCCCACTTCCTTCTCTCCCCAGCCCCTCTTCCGACTCCGCTCCAGAGCGCAGCCCCTGCACGGTGCTATCCTTCTCTCGTCTGGTGACCGATGCTCAGCAAAACCGGACGCCTACTGAGTCGAATGTCAATCGAATTTCTTCCAGGTGTGCAGCTTATCAGGATAGAAGTAGCCAGTGTGTCGTAGAGGTAACTCCCGGCCAACCCGAGAGTGTACATGGCATTGCGGGAGCACGTGATGTCGGCATCGCAAACGATTTGGATCCTTCAGAGCACAAGACGAGTTCAACCTCAGATCTCTATACCGATCGCGTCGCGATCAGGCTGCCAATGCCCACTGCCAGGATCGGACCAGACGGTGAAGGATTGCAATATGACTTTACGGCCCAACTGCAACCCAGACCTAGCTTGACCGTATGTTTTTCCGAATCCATATCCTGGCTCTCGCTGATCATCATCGATGTGCGCCACTCCACTTCAGGAAACCGAACGTTCATTATCCAGGAGAGCGCCACCGCGCAAGGGCAAAATCAAAGGAACATGGATAGCCAATCAGGAACGCGACCATGTAGCGCTCAAGCTAGACCTCACCCTCATCAAGCTCGGCCTCGAAAACACATCTTTGTCCTCACCCGACCTGATGTCACACGACTCGTCGTCGCATCTTGGAGAAACAACTCGCCCGCCTGCGCAACACCGGCCACGCGCGCTGGAGCTTAAAGACAGCAGCGAGATCGACAGCTGCTCCTCGCACTCCATCGTGAGCCTCGGCAGCTGCCCGTCGACAGCCCCAACCTTGAGCGACCTCCCACTGACGCCAATCCCCGAGCTACTTCGCACTCCGACAAAACACGCCACGCCTTTCACCGACGCGGCAACGTTACCCGAACCTCCATTCTCGTACACCACGGCTTACCCCAGCCTCGAGAAACAGCGGAACCTGGTGTCCAGGCTACCTGCCCCGCTAGACAATGGACCCATCATCGGGCAGCTCATACAGGGCCAGAGTGATGTCGAAACCACCCAAACTGTACGTGTTCTACAAATTATAGAGAGCTAAAGAAACGCATGTTACTGACCGGTACTCCTCTTTTTCACCTTACCCCTTCACCTCACGCACTCTGCAGGCACTCTGCAACCTCGCTAACGAATGGCAAAATGTGGAAATGATGCCCGACGGTGTCGCACTGCGTGGTGTCCAAGACAACTGCGTTGCACTTGGCAATGCTCTCGTTGACCTCACACCCATCGTCATGCTCACCTGGCCGCCTGGGCGGCAGCCATCCCTCGGCACGGAGGGTGGACAACCCCCAGCTCATGAGCAACAGTTGCATCTGGAACACATGGGTGAAACGGAGCACAAGTGGTACTTGAAACAGCACGAGTTCTCCACCTCACTCCAGCGGTGCGCTTGTTCTTGTTTGCTTGTCTACCCAATTTCTTGACGGTATGGATTAACTACAGAAACCTATCACGCCTCACGTTGCTTGCGCAGCGCGTTGTTGAGGATCCAGATGCTGCGTACAGAGGTAACGTCCTGGAACGCATATCCCAGTTCACGAAGAAGTTCGAGGACCTCGCTCTACGTCTTAAGGTGTGCAGATAATTGTCTTGAGAATTCTATTACATGTGTCAATCGCGCTTCCACTCATAGCTCGCTCATCATATTCGGGTCGAACAAAAGTACCGTGCGCGAGTGCGCCATGCAGCGCGGCTTGCCGTCGCGTCCCCTGAGCAGGCGGCGGCGCATGAATACCATAAGACACGGCTGGCCAAGGTTCGCGAGGACCTTGAAGCGATAGTCACAGTAGCTCGCGATGTGTTGCGTAGGCGGCCCTCGGACGTGCGGACGTGGCCTTAAAATTGTCAACTCTCTGGCCTTACGAGAATCATGAAACCATCTCCTACTCTTCTTTCCCTAGCCGGTAGGGTCAATGACTGCCCATTCCATTTGGGCGCCAGCATTGGAGTATGCTCCACCTTGGGTAGACACGTGGATAGTAAATTAGGTTTGAAATAGGATGTATGATACGATACAAAGAGGTGGTGGCTATGAAGGCACATGTGCGTGTACAAAGGAGTGTGGGGTAGAGTCTAGAAAATATTGTCCTCATCGCAAGTACACAGAAAGCCTTCCTGGTTCCGAAGTCAATGAGCACCGACAAGGAGAAGTTAGCTTTCTAAAAAATGAGGAAATTTGTGCAGCCGAAGGCAAGGAAGCCGTTCTGGGAAGTGTCCTCGCAGCACAGAGGCACATTGTTGCATGCGGCATTAATGCCATCACCGAAGGGAGAGCAATCGCTGCCCCAGAGAAGATTTGAGCTCTTAATCTTGTCAAAGACCCAGAGGTCTCCCAAGAAACCCGCTTGTCCAAGAGACTCGAGAGCTGCCTGTGAATCTGCCTGAAGCAACATGTGAGCGACGAGTCAAGTGAAGATTAGATGGTGATTTACCCTGTTGGCTTGATTACAGCATTGCTGGCTCCCAACGCTGCACTGGCCGTCTTTCTCGTTGTTATACGGCTTGCGCTTGTCATCGTCGAACTTCTTGCGCTTGTCATCGTCATATGGCTTGCGCTTGTCATCATCGTACGGCTTGCGCTTGTCATCGTTGTACTGCTTGCGCTTGTCATCGTCGAACTGCTTGCGCTTGTCATCGTCGAACTGCTTGCGCTTGTCATCGTCGAACTGCTTG
>WNFQ01002034.1_pt1 | contig 21039 bp, 22 predicted proteins | sample 5400171 | NCBI WGS metagenome assembly WNFQ01 (sample SAMN13153356, study PRJNA577476) | soil metagenome | isolation source: 20 cm soil under Madrone tree | place: USA:California | collected 2016-06-14 | reverse complement strand
CCCGTAGTAACGCAATCCCAGTTCCTCGAAGATAACGCTCGGGACAATCAAGCCCTTTACGCCTTCTTCGACTTTATGCGCGAACTCAGCGACTGATTTGCCGGCGATCGCTCGGACGAAGTCGCGCGCTTTGTCGTGCAAATGTGCAAACGTTGGACTCGTCGCAATGCTGTTTAGATAATTTGCGATCGCGCCCACGTTTTTCGCGATCGACCACTCGTTATCGTTGAGCACGACTATGAAGCGCTTCGTATGCGCCTTCACATTGTTGAGCGCCTCATAGCTGATGCCGCAGGTGAACGCGGCGTCGCCCGCCACGACCACGATATTTTCGCTGCCTCCCTTTAAATCGCGCCCGACCGCCATGCCGAGCCCCGCTGAAAGCGCCGTCCCCGCGTGACCGGCACCATAGCAATCATGCTCGCTTTCGGTTCGCAAAAGAAACCCATTGAGCCCGCCGTACTGCCGCATCGTGGGAAAGCGATCGAGACGCCCGGTAAATATCTTGTGGACATAACCCTGGTGACTTACGTCCATGACAAATCGGTCTCGCGGTGTGTTGAAAACGCGATGCAGCGCGATGGTCAGTTCGACTACGCCGAGATTCGGTCCAAGATGTCCGCCAGTTTGCGAAAGGACCCTGATCAGCTCATCGCGCACTTCCTGCGCCAACTGCGGCAGATCTTGCTCGCGCAGCGCTTTGATGTCGGCAGGCGAATGGATCCCGTCGAGCAAGCGCTTTGGCGCAGCCGCCGCTCCGGAGGCCTCAGAAGAGTTTGATTTCATCATTTGTCTTTTCGGTTTCAGCGACTGCGTTGGCTGGTGCCGCCGGCTCTGGCGTTGCTTCAAAATCTTTCACGATCGCCTTACCGGCGCTGTCGCGGGCGATGATCTCGATCTTTTGCTCTGCGTTGGCAAGTCGTTCCTGGCAAATTTTTACCAAATCCATTCCCTCTTCATACCGCATAATCAGATCTTCCAGCGGCAGTTTGCCCGATTCCATCTGCTCGACAATCGCTTCGAGCCGATCCATCGCCCCCTCAAAGTTGAGCTCTTTCTCGCGCTGCTTCGGTTTACTGCTCACGGGCAAACGGGGAATTAAGCACAGCCCTGACCCAGAGAAAAGTGCGACTTCTGGCCGAACGGCTCGCCTTTACAGCGGTCCGCATGAAGACAACGCCGTTGCATTGACAGCTATTTCGCGTCCGCTTTTGACAGTGGCAGCGAGGCTTGGCCAAATACATATCGCCACCCGGTTGAAGTGCGACCGTACGTATCGCTGAACCACAACTTGTAATCGATAGGCTTGCCCTCTTGCACTGCCTTGATCCACAAGAGCGCCGTCACCACAGCCGTATCACCCCATACTCGCACCCTTTGGGAACCCGCTTCCTCCTCTTGGTGCTCATAGATCACTTGCTTCTCTTTCGCCGCCTTCAGCAGTTCGCTTTTGTCATAAACTTTGCCGCGTCCAGTTACCAAAGCGAAATCATCGGCCAGAATCCGATCCATCGTCGCGGCATCGTTCTCTTTAACTGCGTTCTGATATTGCGTATCTAGCGCCGCAACGGCCTTTATGTCATCTGCGGACGATGCATTCACGTCGGCCACCGAAATCAAAACCGCGATTGCGATCCCCAGCATAAGTTGTGCAACCCTTGAGAACTGCCAAATGCGATCATGTCGGGGTAGAATAAATGAAATCATGTTTGGGTTTCGTTTAACGACCGATCAAGATCAGGACGACTTAGCGATGTCTTTTCTGCGTCTACCCGATTTGTTGCCGATAGGCCGCTGCGTCTTTCAATTGTTTGAGATCGTCCGGGTTATCGATCTTCAAGACGAAGATCCAACCTTCACCAAATGGCTCGCGGTTAAGCAAACCGGGATCGGCTTCGAGTGCTTTATTCACCTCAACGATCGTTCCTTTCACCGGCGCATAAATGTCGCTTGCCGCTTTGACGGACTCGACCACAGCGATGGCTTCACGCGTATTCACTTGTCGATCCATTTTCGGTAGTTCAACGTAAACCACATCAGTCAATTCCGATTGCGCATGATCGGTGATCCCGACGCGAACATTCTCACCTTCGCGGCGAATCCATTCATGGGTCTCGGTGTAAAGTAAATCGTTGGGGACGTTCATGATTTTTTGTAGAGCGGTTTCTTTTCGATCGTGGCTGGAAACTTTTGGCCGCGAATCTCGATGTCGATTCTGGTTCCGATCTTCGCGTGCGGCGCGGACACGTATGCCATGCCGATGCCGTAATTCAAGCACGGAGAAAGCGTGCCGCTCGTCACTTCGCCGACCCGTTCGCCGTTGTCGAAAACCGGATAATGCGGCCGTGGAGGCGGGCCTTTCGTCTGCATTCGAAACGCCACTAGATTTTCGGGTGAGCCATTTTCTTTCATCTTCGACACCACTTCGCGACCAATGAAATGTGATTTCGTCAGATCGACAAAAAAACCGAGGCCGGCTTCGATTGGATTGCGTTCCGGCGAAAGATCGGAGCCGTTGAGCGGATAACAGACTTCAAGCCTTAATGTGTCGCGCGCGCCGAGACCACACGGCTTGATTCCAAACGCTTTGCCTTTCTCAAGAGCAGCGTTCCAAAACTTCGCCGCATCTTCCGCTCGAAAGAAAACTTCCACACCATCTTCGCCGGTGTAGCCGGTGCGTGCGACCGAAACGCGTGTTCCATCGAACGGAAGACCGACAATGTGATTTCGTGCCGGGGGATCGACATCTTTGCCAAAGAGCGCGCGAAATAGTTCCAACATGCGCGGTCCTTGAATGGCAACGCCACCAAAATCGGCGCTGCGATTCTTTAGATCGACATCCTTTGCTCGATGTCGATTCAGCCAGGCGAAGTCTTCGTCCGTGCGCGCGGCATTCACGACGAGCAGAAACATCTGCCCCTCAATCCGATAAACGATCAAATCATCAACGATTCCGCCGCGTTCGTTTAGTAGAAAAGTGTATTGCCCCTGGCCGACCTCCAACTTGTCGATGTTGTTGGTGAGCATAGTGTTCAGCCATTCGGCAGCTGTCGGACCGCTGATAAGCAACTGTCCCATGTGCGAAATATCGAAGATGCCGACGTTTTTTCGCACGGCCTGATGTTCCTCGATGATGCTCGTGTATTGCACCGGCATGAGCCAGCCACCGAACGGAATAATTTTCGCGCTGCGCCGCACATGTTCTTCGTACAGCGGTGTGGTTTTTTGCACGGTTTCAGTCACGCGGGCAAGCTAGGCGTCCACAAAAAGTAGCGCAAGCGTCCCGCTTGCGATCTGTTTTATTTCGCAACTGAGACGCTTGCGCTACTTTTGCCCAAATCCATGACCTGGCTGGACAAACTCGAACGGCGTTTTGGTTTTCTCGGAATTCCGGGTCTAACGCGAATCCTGGTTGGATTCATCGCGCTCGTGTTTGCCCTGGCTTGGTTAGCGCCCGGGTTTGCCTCGGTGCTCGATCTCGACGCAGGGCGCATCCGCCATGGCGAAGTTTGGCGATTGCTCACTTACATTTTCATTCCACAAACGCTCAGTCCGTGGTGGATTCTTTTTGCTCTCTGGTTTCTGTGGTGGATTGGCGACGGTCTCGAACAGGCGTGGGGGGCATTTCGGCTGACGCTCTATTTTTTGGTCGGCATGATCGGCACCACCACCGCCGCATTTTTCTTCGGCGCCAGATTTTCTAATTCAATGCTCTTTGCGTCTTTGTTTTACGCGTTTGCGCGATTTTATCCTGACCAGGTGATCTACATCTTGTTTATCCTGCCAGTGAAGATCAAATGGATGGCGTGGGCTCTCGCCGCGTTGCTGTTCGTCCGATTTTTCCTCGGCCCAATGTCGTATCGCATGGCGGTGGTGGCCGCATTCGCGAATTATCTGATCTTTTTCGGCCCGGAGATCATTTACGAGGCGCGGCATCGCGGTGAAGTCTCGGCGCGCCGCAAGCGTTTTGCTCGCCAGTCTCGCAGCGAAACCGAACCATTACACAAATGTGCAGTCTGCGGCGCTACGGAATTGAGCGATCCAAATCTCGACTTCCGCGTGGCCCGTGACGGCGAAGAATATTGTATCGCGCATTTGCCCCGCGCGGAAAGCCCCGCGCGTTAGGTAATAGCGATTGACTCAATCGCCTCGCTACGCTTGACCGCAATTTCTCTGGGCGGAGACTAGTCGCGATGACTGATAAGAGCACCGCGCTCGTTCCCGAAGAAGGCTGGCACTGTCTCCACCTGTTTTATCGGATCGAGTACGGGCAATGGCAATTACTAAGTCGCGAAGAACAGAATGCGGCGAAAACGAATCTTGCGTCGCTCGTGCAGGAAGTGCGGGCAATGGATTCGACGCAGCTGCTCACCCTTAGCATCGTGACGCCGAAGGCGGATCTCGGCTTTATGCTAATCACGCCGGATCTGCACAACGGTAATAAGTTCGACAAGCAATTATCTCTCTCGTTGGGCGCCGACGTCCTGACACCGGTCTACAGCTATCTGTCGCTCACGGAGGAGAGCGAGTACATCACGACGGAGGAAGAATACGCGCAGACCCTCGAGAAGGAGCAAAACATCAAGCTGGATTCGGAGAAATTCGTGGAAGCAATGAATTCGTTTCGCGAGCGAATGAAACATTATCGGCAGGAGCGCGTTTATCCGACGCTGCCCGATTGGCCGGTGGTTTGCTTTTATAATATGAGCAAACGTCGCGGCGAGCAGCGAAATTGGTACGCGCTTCCGTATGAAGAGCGCCGCAAGTTAATGAAAGGTCATGCGAGCGTGGGCCGTGAGTTTGCCGGCAAAGTAAAGCAGCTCATTACCGGTTCGACCGGTCTGGATGACGCGGAGTGGGGCGTGACGTTATTTGCGCGCGATACATTTCAGATCAAGGCGATCGTTTACAAAATGCGTTTCGACCCGGTGAGCGCCGAGTATGCGGATTTCGGCGAATTTTACATCGGGATTCAACTGCCTCTCGACGAATTATTCCGGCGATTGCAACTGTGATGACTCCGGGATGCTTCTGTAGGGGACGATGTTAGCGGCTTAACCGATAAGCCGGAAGCTGACAGCTTCCTCTACAGCGGATCCGGATGTAAATTATGGGCCTTGCGGTTGTCGATCCAACGGATGGGTGACAGAGCGGTCTATTGTGCACGCCTGGAAAGCGTGTGTGCTGAAAGGCACCCGGGGTTCGAATCCCCGCCCATCCGCCACACGCGTATCACGCGCAAGCAGATTAACGTTTCCTCACTCGCGGCGATCAAACACAGAAAGGTCCTGCCGTAATTTGACCATGCTGCCGTGGGGCAGAACGCCGCGGAAATTCACGCCTGGATAAATCATGCAATCGCGGCCGAGGACCGAGCCCGGATTAATTACAGTGTTGCAGCCAATTTCTGTTCGATCGCCGACGATCGCGCCGAACTTTGTCAGCCCAGTTGGGATATTGGCGTCGGATGTCACAACTGCGATTTCGCTGTGATCGAGTTTCACGTTCGAGAGAATCACGCCTGCGCCGAGATGAGCGCGGTATCCAAGGATTGAATCGCCCACGTAATTAAAGTGAGGTACCTGTGCTTCGTCGAAAAGAATACAATTTTTGAATTCGCAAGAGTTCCCCATCACCACGCCATCGCCAGCGATCACGTTCTCACGCACGTAGCAGCCGCTTCGGACCTGGCAATTTTCGCCGATCCATGCCGGGCCTTTTAACACCGCGCCTTGCTCGACGACCGTCCCGCGCCCGATGAAGACATGGTTGCTGATGAAAGGTTTTCCCACCAGTTGGCCGAGGACGCCCGGCCTCAGACGAAATTGCAAATAACTCGCGATTTGCTTGAGCGCATCCCAGACGTAATTCTGCTTCTCGAACAGTTTGGAATGGGCTGTGTGTTCGAGGTCAAGAAATTCAGCAGGCGCAAACATTTGGGATTAAGCACTGGCGCGTCGCGTAATCTTCTGCCCATCCTTCGTATCGCGCGCTTCCCAGCCGAGCGCATTCAATTTGTCGCGCAATTCATCGCTTTTCCGGAAATCTTTTGCAAGCCTCGCTTGCGTGCGCGCCTCGGCCAGCTCCGCGACCTCAGGCGGAGGGGGTCCTGCTTCCTCTTCAATAGCAAGCACGCTGTTTGCGCGCTGCCACCAGGTCAACCATGCATTCGCCGAGGCGGTATCGAGTTCGTTTCGATCGATTGCGCGATTTGTTTCCCGAATCGATTCAAACAAGAAGCCAAGCGCTGCGGAAATGTTCAGGTCGTCATCGAGCGCTTCTTCGAATTCTGAGGCAGGGTTAGCGAGCTGCGCCGAGCGGACGGTCCGAGCCGGAGTAGCATTTCGGCGCGGCGTCCCTACCATTTTTTCTGCGGCGGTTTCGCGCACTCGCACCAGCCAATCATCGATTCGGCCTAACGACTCGCGCGCTTCATTCATGCCGTCCCAGGTGAAATTGAGCGGCGCGCGATAGTGCACGCGCATCAGGGCGTAGCGAATTTCGCGGCCGGTGTAACCCTTTTCCAAAAGATTCGGCAGCGTATAAAAATTACCGAGCGATTTTGACATCTTCTGTCCGTCGACCAGCAGATGTGCGCAGTGTAACCAGAAGCGCACGAATTTTTTTCCGGTAACACCTTCGCTCTGCGCGATCTCCGCTTCATGATGCGGGAAAATGTTATCGACGCCGCCGCAGTGAATATCGATCTGATCGCCGAGTTGCGCGATCGCCATTGCACTGCATTCGATGTGCCAACCGGGACGGCCGCGGCCCCATGGACTTTCCCAGCCGACGTCGCCGTCTTCTTCATCCCACGCTTTCCAGAGCGCGAAATCGCCGATGTGTTCCTTGTCGTACTCGTCATGTTTCACCCGACCGGTCGATTGCAATTGCGTGAGATCGAAATGGGCAAGTTTCCCGTAATCCGGAAATTTGTTAATGCGAAAATAGACTGATTTGTCTTCCGCTTGATAAGCGAGGCCCCGTGAGATGAGGGTGGCGATCATCTCAATCATTTTATCGATGTAACGCTGGTCGGTGGCGGCGGGGAATTCATCCGCTCGTTTGATCCGCAATGTTTCGATATCTTCGAAGAACGCTTCTTTAAATTGCGCGGTGGATTCTGTGAGAGGAATTCCAGCCTCGCGGGCTGCGCGAATCGTTTTGTCATCAACGTCAGTGATGTTCATGACACGATGCACTTTGTACCCGCGCAACTCAAGGTGCCGCTGGAGCAAATCCTCGAAGATATACGCGCGGAAATTTCCGATATGAGCGCGGCTGTAGACCGTTGGCCCGCAGGTGTAGATGTCGACCTTGCGTCCGGTTGCGTCGCGCGGCTCGAAATTCTCGATCTGCCGCGAGTAGGTATTAAAGAACCGCAGCGGCATGTCTATCTCGTTGTATCGAGCCGGGTCGAGACATCTCTGATTGCTTTCTGAATAATCATTAGCGATTCCTCGACGTCGCTCCGAATTAGAAACAGCTCACTCCTGCTCAACGGTTGCAATCGCCATGGCCGCGATCCCTTCGCCGCGGCCGATCGTTCCAAGGCGTTCGTTTGTCGTCGCCTTGATGCCGATACGCAATTCATCCACAGCAATCGATTGCGCGATGATCGTTCGCATGGCTGGGATGTGCGGCGCGATTTTCGGCGCCTCAGCAATGATCGTTGCATCGACATTCGTCACGTGCGCTTTCTTCTCGGCAAGCAATTCGCGCACGCGTTTCAAGATGTCGATGCTGCTAATACCGCGGATTGATTCGTCTGTATTTGGAAAATGTTGACCGATATCGCCCGCAGCAACTGCACCAAGCAGCGCATCTGCGATTGCGTGCGACAACACGTCCGCGTCCGAATGTCCTTCAAGTCCATGCGAGTGTGTAATCTCGACCCCACCGAGGACCAGTTTTCGTCCTTTTTCAAGGCGATGCACGTCATAGCCGATTCCAGATCGAATCATTAGTCAGAGTTTTAGATCGATTACCCCATTCGAGGCGACAATTCTGTATTTGTCTTTCATGTCCTCACGCGGACGAAGATCGACAGTTCCGCCGGCGGTTTCAATCAAGAGCCAACCCGCGGCAACGTCCCAAAGGCTGATTCCCTGTTCAATGTAAGCGTCAAGACGTCCGCAGGCGACATAGGCCATGTCGAGCGCGGCGCTGCCGAGCAAGCGGCATTTGCGTACGCGATGAATCATTCGTTGTAACAGCGGCAGACCGGCCTCAATCGTATCGTCGGTTTTGGAAAGGCCAACCGAGATGACCGCTTCAGCCAGGTCGGCGCGTTCGCTCACGTGAAAATGATGGCCATTCAATCTAGGGGTTTCTGCTTTTTGTCCTGTCCACATCTCTTCACGGATTGGATCGTAGATGACGCCAACGATGATCTCGCCCCGAAATCGCAAAGCAATCGAAATGCAAAAATGCGGAATGCCGTAGAAATAATTCACGGTGCCATCGAGTGGATCGACAACCCATTGATGCTCGCTTGATTGATCGCCAACGATTCCTTCTTCGCCGTAAAGTGCGTGCTCGGGAAATTCTTTCAGAAGCAATTTTGTAATCAAATCCTGCGCCTGAACATCGATCTCCAGTTTAATGTCGTGCGCTTCAGCGGAGTTGACCCGCAGAGGCCGCTGAAAATTTTGGCGAAGCAGTTCACCCGCGACACGGGCGGCTTTCTCCGCCGCGTCAAGATAATGCTTCATGGTAAACCAGTAATAGGATTCCGCTCTCTCTGCCAAATAATTTCCGAGTGTGACGTTTGGAAATTCATTCGCGCAATATCGCCGTCGCGGTTTGGGTGTCGGCGCAAAAAAACCGGGAGGAAAATCGAATTTTCCTCCCGGGTTGAAGTTAGGGGTTGTGATCCCAAAAGCATTCGGGATCGTTATCAAGCGTCGGGCCTTAATGCCTCTTTTTCTTCGCTGATTTTTTCTTCGCTGCTTTCTTTCTTTTCTTTGCCATCGACTATTCCCCCCTTTCAATCCGCAACGTGCGGAGTTGTGTGAAGAGTTGGGAATGACTTCACTTACACGAGTTCAGTAATCATCACATTTTTTTTGTCAAACATTATTCTCACGTATTTGTAAATATTTTTACGAGCTCGCGCGCGATAATTTTCTTTGGCGCCCGCGAAATTTTTTTGGTTTCGCCGTTTCGAAATAAAATTGTCACTTCATTTTCGTCGCTTTCCATCCCCGATTCCGAGCTGCTCACATCGTTCGCGACGATGATGTCGCAATGTTTTGCGTGAAGTTTTTTTTGAGCGTTTGCTTCGAGATCATTTGTTTCTGCGGCAAAACCAACAACGAGAAAGTGTCGATCTTTGTTTTGCAGCGATCCGAGGATGTCGCGGGTGGGAACCAACTCAAGCGAGAGATTTTCGTCACGTTTCTTGACTTTCGTGGTCGAAAATTTTTGCGGTTTGTAATCAGTAACCGCTGCGCACATGACAAGCGCGTCACAATCGCGAACAGCTCGATGGACGGCGTTGTACATTTCATCGCTGGTCAAGATCGAGATGAAGTGCGCGCCCCGCGGTGGATCGAGATTGACTGGACCGGAAATCAAAACAACCCCGTGTCCGGCTTCGAGCGCCGCTTCGGCGATGGCGTAGCCCATTTTTCCTGAGGAACGATTCGAGAGGTAACGAACCGGATCGATCGGCTCGCGTGTCGGGCCGGCCGTGATAAGAAATCTCACGCGATCAAATTATCCTGACGCGCGAGCAAAAACTCGGCGCGAAACGCGATATCGTTCACCTTCCAAAGCCGGCCGAGGCCTTCGTAGCCACAAGCAAGCATTCCTTCTTCCGGCCCGATAAACTCGACGCCGTGCGCCTTCAGTCTTTCCACATTCTCGGTTGTCGCAGGGTGCTCCCACATTTTTCCATTCATGGCGGGCGCGAGCAGAATCGGCGCGCGGGTAGCAAGCGCGATCGCCGCGAGTGGATGAGAAGCTAAACCGTGGGCGAGTTCAGCAATAATGTGCGCCGTGGCCGGTGCGATGAGAAGAAGGTTCGCGCGGTCAGCCAGTTCGATGTGGCCGGGCCGCCAGTTTTCCTTCTCATCGAAGAAACTCGTCGTCACCGGATTTTTTGAAAGGGTCTGCAGAGTCAGCGGCGAAATAAATTCAGCCGCGTCCGATGTCATGACGACGAACACTTCATGTCCTTGTTTGACGAGCAAACTGGCGAGCTCGGCGGACTTATAAGCGGCGATTGACCCCGTCACTCCGAGGACTACTGACTTGGTGCCGGGTCGAATGCGCACGACTTTTCGCGTGCTAGTTTTATCACTTCTGCGTTTGGCGTTTTTTTCCATGAAAGATCGACAATTATTTTTGAATAAGACGCCGGCTCAAATAGCTCTCCGCTCCCATGATGTGTCGGAACTTCTGCAAATCTTCTTCGACTGATCGGCTGATGATAGTGTAGCGATAATCGCGCCATAATTCCATTTCGCGCGCGGCGGTGACGAGACGTGAATCGATCTGTTGTGCCGTTTCGGTTCCACGCTTCATCAGGCGCCGGCGCAACTCTTCGAGATCGGGCGGCATAATGAAAACATCGGTCAGGGCCTGGCGAATAAATGGGTCATCGCAGTTGCGAATGGCGGCTGCGCCTTGCGTGTCGATGTCGATCAAAACATCCACTCCACTCTTTAAGTTTGTCACTACCGGCTTGCGCAACGTTCCATAAAAGTCTCCGTGTACCTGGGCGTGCTCAAGAAAATCTCCGGCTTTCACTCTCGCGCGAAAGTCGGCGTCAGAAAGAAATTGGTAATCTTCGCCTTCAATTTCACCGCCGCGCGGCGCTCGCGTTGTGCAAGAAACAGAATAAACAAAGTTCGCAGTCTGGCGAAGCGCCTCAACCAGGGTGGTCTTGCCCGCACCCGATGGTGCAGAAATGACAAAAAGAATTCCGTAACGGCTGAACTGTTTACTCAAGATTTTGGACCTGCTCCCGAATCTTTTCCAGTTCCGCTTTGCAGGCAACAACGCGCTGTGAAATGGCGGCATCATTTGCTTTTGAGCCGAGCGTATTTAGCTCGCGAAAAATTTCCTGCGTGATGAATTCAAGCGTGCGACCGACCGGCTCATGCCTGCGGAGATGATGCGCGAACTGGGCAAGGTGACTTTCCAGACGCGTCAGTTCCTCGGAAACATCGGCGCGGTCGGCGAAGAAGGAAATCTCTTTGAGCAAACGTTCGTCGTCACTGGCAATCGGCAGACCCGCCTTTTGGATGCGATCGAGGAGTGACGCACGGTATCTTTTGATCACATCGGGGTGAAGCGCGCGGATTTCCTTGAGTTTTTTCCGCATCGCTTTCAGCCGGTGAATCAAATCCTTGGCGAGATGTCTGCCTTCGCGTTCGCGCATTTTGATCAAATCCGTCAGCGCGGCGCGCAGCGCGCGATCGACTGCAGGCCATGCATCTTCGGCGTTGACCTCTTGCTCTGGAAAACGCATCACGCCTGGAGCCTGGAGGATGGTGCTAATCGTGATTTCGCCCGGGGCGTTCAATTCCTTTTGCAACGAGCGCATCGCTTCGTGATAGGAGCGGGCGAGCTCCGTATCAAGGGCAAGGTGGCGCGCACCGTTCGGTCCGTTGTGAAAAGTAATGACGACATTCGTTCGACCGCGTGAAATATTTTCATTGATCGTTTGGCGAATGCGCGGCTCGAGCTCGGTCAGATCGCGCGGCAAATTGATCACGATGTCGCTCTGCTTTCGGTTTACCGAATTAAGTTCGACGCTAAATTTTGTCCCGTCGTGATGGACCTCCGCGCGGCCGTAACCAGTCATGCTCCTCATAGTTTAGTGCTTCTTCATTAGAACCGCCGATAGACCGCGCGTTTGGCAGCGTTTGACCATCACTGGGAGAGGCTATGCATTCCATCCGAAGTCCGTAAAGAAATTTGTGCTGATTGAAAAGTGAAATGCCCTCCATTATGGACGCGCTGTGAATCACTGGGAGCAGGAGCTTGTCGCGAGCGTGATCTTCGCGATCACCTACGTTCTCATCAGTGGACGGCAGCTCAAAATTCTGCCGTTGAACCGTCCAGCCGCAGCGTTGCTTGGCGCAGTCTTGATGGTCGCCACCGGTGTCGTCGCGCCTGAGCGCGCTTATCGCGCGGTCAACTACGACACGATCGTGCTGCTGCTGGCGATGATGCTTGTCTCAGCCTATCTATATCTCGCGCACTTTTTCGAATGGGCCGCGGATGTTGTGTTGCGGTTCTCGCACACCCCGCAGCGGCTTTTGCTCTATCTGACGCTCACGTCGGGAATTCTCTCGGCCCTGCTGGTCAATGACACCATCTGTTTGATGCTTACACCCCTGGTGATCGCGGTGATCCGGCGTGGGAAACTTCCTCTGTTGCCGTATCTCATCGCGCTCGCGACCAGCGCCAACATTGGCAGCGTCGCCACACTGGTTGGCAATCCGCAAAACATGATCATCGGACATTTTTCGCATATTCCCTTTTCGCAATTCTCGCGAACGCTTGCCCCGGCGGCGATCATTGGACTGGCAATCAATTTCATCATTTTGCGTTTCGGTTTCCGGCGTGCTTTGCGAGCTGCGACCATCGAACCGGAAATCCACGTCGTCCCGAAACTCGACCGTGGTTTGTTTACGATCGTTTGCATTGTGTTTTTGTCGATTTTTGCCTGCTTTGTGGCGGGGCTGAATCTGGCGTGGACAGCGCTCGCGGGCGCAGTGCTGGTGATGGTGCTCGCGCGCCGCGACACGCATGAGGTGCTCAAATTGGTCGATTGGCACTTGCTCGTATTTTTCGCCGCGCTGTTTGTCGTTGTCGATGGGCTGAGCGATACCGGCCTGCCGGATGCGATTTATCGGCATCTCCAACCTGTCTTCGGATCAAGCGTGACAGCGCAGACTTGGAATCTGACATGGTTCTCGGCGGCCGGTTCGAATATTTTCTCGAACGTTCCATTTGTTCTCGTCGCCGGGAAGTGGATCGCGCGTTTTGCCGAGCCCGAGTTGATGTGGAAAGTGCTCGCGCTTGCCACGACGTTCGCCGGCAATCTCACAATCATCGGTTCGGTGGCGAACATGATTGTGGTCGAATCCGCACGCGAGCATATCGAAGTCAGTTTCTGGGATTACGCGCGATTTGGCATCCCAATCACAGTTCTTACGACCCTTGCCGGCGTGATCGTGCTGCTCGTCCTGCGGTGAGAAGATGTCGCGCTACTCGCCGGTGCGGTGACGGCATGGCGACATTCTCAAGCGCGCTAATTTCAAACCACTTTTGATTCGAAAATATCTTCGGAGGCGCGCGGTGTCTGTATACGGCAAGCGTGATGCGGTGATGGGTAAAGGGAAAGATCGACATGTGAACAGGGCGCGTAGTTGTCGATCTTGTTTGCAGCGGCGGCAGAATCCACATGCCCCGCCAGCGCCTAGCTGATTGCGTGAGTAAGATTTTGCTTTGCTTAACGATAAGGGCGTGGGTCTTGATGAGGTGTCTTGTCTGGGGACGAGCTTTCTTGATCGGGAGAGTTTCCGGATTTTTTGCGCGGCAGAACTTTTTGACCGGACAAATTTCACATTTCGGCCAGCGCGGAAGACAAACGAGCGCGCCAAGATCGGTCAGTGCAGAATTGTAAATCCCGGCGGAACGTTTCGGAACAAGCATGGATGCGTGCTTCCAAAGCGCTTCCCGGCCAGCGGTGCAATCGATGGGCCCCCAGAAATTGAACAGGCGGGTTAAGACCCGCGCGGTGTTGGCTTCAACAATCGGGACGGATTGATCGAAGGCGAACGTCGCGATGGCGTTCGCTGTATACCGGCCGATGCCTGGCAACTCGCGCATGCGGGGGATCGAGTGTGGAAAATCGCCGCCATATCGATCCACGACGATTCCGGCGGCGGCGTGAAGATTTCGCGCTCGCGCATAGTAGCCAAGTCCCTGCCAGGCGTGTAGGACGCTGGCTTCCGAAGCGTGCGCGAGCGTCGCGAAGTCAGGGAACCGCCGGAGCCACTCACTATAATAAGAGAGCACGGTGGCGACCCGCGTTTGCTGGAGCATGAATTCGGAGATCAGGATTGCATAGGGGTCGCGAGTTTTCCGCCAGGGTAGGTTGCGCGCGTTCTTGCGATACCAAAGGAGCAACGGGCGACGAAGGCGAATTTTCGGAAAAGCCACAGATAAACATGAACTAACACAGATGCATGATTATGTCTCGGCGGCTGATTCTACCGGAATGCAATCCGTGTTTCATATGTGTTAAGCTCTCGCGCAGTGAACTCCTACACGCACGCCTTGACGAGAGACCAAGCATCCAAGCTTCGCACGCTGCTCGCGGAATCGGGATTCCAGTTCAGTGCGAAACAGTACACGCTTTTTTTTGCGCAGAAAAACAAGGGCCAAAGGTGCTTGTGCAAGGCAAGGGTGTCGAAGAGTTCGTGCAGTTTGAGCTTGAGCCAAAAATCCTTGGCGAAGCGAAGCTGGGTTATGAAGAAGTGCACTCGCCGGAAATGTTCGAGCCGCACTTCGGCGTGGATGAGAGCGGGAAGGGTGATTTCTTCGGACCGCTCGTAGTTGCCGGAGTCTATGTCGATCATGGCATCGCGCGCAGACTTGTCGATGCCAGTGTGCAAGATAGCAAACGAGTCGGTTCGGATGCACGGATTCGAGCGCTGGCTGAAACGATACGGAAGGGCGCCGCCGGGCTAGTCGAGACGGTGCTGATCGGCCCGGAAAGGTACAACGAGCTCTACCAGAAGTTTGGCAATTTGAACAAGCTGCTCGGCTGGGGGCACGCGCGTGTGATCGAGAATTTGCTTGCGAAAAAGTCCGATTGCCCGCGGGCGTTGTCGGATCAATTCGCGGATGCCCGCGTGATCGAGCAATCGCTGTTGCGGCATGGCCGAAAGATCCAGATCGAACAGCGGACGAAGGCGGAGTCAGATATCGCGGTGGCGGCGGCGTCGATCCTGGCGCGCGAAGCGTTTATCAACTGGCTGGAGCGCAGAGGCAAAGAGCTCGGTTTGCGTTTGGAGCGCGGAGTATCTGCGAACGTAAAAGAGGCAGCGAAAAAGCTCGTGGAAGCCAATGGACCACAGGTATTGCGAGGGTTGGCCAAAGTGCATTTCCGGACCGCGCACGAGATTGCGCCTGACGATTATGCGGCCCCGTCTCCGCGTGGGAATTGGCGAAAGTAAGGAAAGAACCGAGAGGAGCCTGTTCAGTCATTTGATCTGGTCTTCAGGAATGGTCGATGGCCTTGCAATTCTTCCAGCGGTCAAAAGCTGCCATTGCGCTTGGTCTTGTTGTCGAGGAAGTTAACGGTAAGAAAAATCTTTTTTTTGTGCTTAATTTAGCCACCGGCACGCCTGCGTGAAGCGATTACTAGATAGATATTAGATATGGCAAAGCTAACCAAACGCGACATCGTTGTCGCAATCAGCAACCAAACCGGCATGGTCCAACATCAAGTTTTCGATGTCGTCCAGCGGACACTCGACAAGATCACCGACAGTTTGGCTAACAACGTAGCCGTTGAACTGCGCAACTTCGGAGTTTTTCAGCCGCGCCTGACAAAACCGCGCGTCGGACGGAACCCGAACCAGCCAGGGAGCAGTTTCGTAATTCCGCCCCGTGCGACTGTGAAATTCAAAGTTGGCAAGATTATGCGTCAGCGAGTCGAGAAACTCTCTCGGGAATTAAAAGAAGCATCCGAGCGGACCGAGGGGCAGAAGAACACTGCAATGCGGGGCCACAACGGCGGATAACGCGGCGAACGCCGGTCCTAAATTAGCGAAGCTTGCGATCACGATCTCGCGGTCGGCTCGAGCTCGAGCAGATTTTGGATCGCCTGTTCCAGCCGCTCAAAATTGATCGGCTTAGTGAGATGCTCAGAGAAGCCCGCAGCTCGCGCTTCGCTGACATCGTGTTCTGTTCCAAAGCCGCTGAGTGCGATTCCAAGCAAGCCTTTGCGTTCTCGCAATTCGCGCATTAGATCATAGCCGCTGCGGTCTGGTAGTCCGATATCACTGATGAGCAGGTCGAAATCCTGTTCGTGGGTTTTTTCCAAGGCCTGCTCAGCAGAATGAGCCACCGTAATCTCGTAGCCGCGACGTTCGAGCATCATCTTCATTCCCGTGCAAGTATCGCGATGGTCATCCACCACGAGGACGCGCCGAAGCATGGGAACGCCCGGCGCACCTTCTCTGGTGGCAGACGAACCTTCCTCAGCTCCGTCGCCCGCTGCGGTTGGGGCCGCCACCGTTTTCAGGTTTAGCGAAAAAGTCGAGCCGCGATCCTTTCCGGGACTCGCGACCCGAATTTTTCCGCCATGCGCATCAACCATCGCTTTCGAGATGGCAAGACCAAGACCAAGACCGCCAAAACGGCGGGTGATGGCGATTTGGCCCTGTTCAAAAGCGTTGAAAATTTTGTCGATCTTTTCCGGCTCGATCCCAATGCCAGTATCGGTGATTCGGATTTCAATCTCGCCCGACGCCGGATTGACGGTTTCAATAATGATAGAGCCTTTCTCTGGGGTGAATTTCACGCTGTTCTTGATGAGATTCCAAAACACTTGCTGCAAACGTGCCGGGTCCCCTTCGACATGGGCGTGAGCGGCGTGGAACCGAAATTCCACTTGAAGGTCTTTGGCGGCAATATCGTCGCGGCAAATTTCGTGAGCGCGACGCAGGATTTCGTGGACGCAAATAATTTCAAAGCTTAACTGCAACTTGCCTTTTGCGATCCGGGTTACATCGAGTAAGTCGTCGATCAATCGTGCTTCGAGTTCGACATTGCGTCGGATGACCTCAAGCGCTTCGTGCACCGGACGAGAATCCGGAATGTTCGCCTCCAATTCGCCCACCATCGCGATCACAGGCGAAAGGGGATTGCGCAACTCATGGGAGAGCAGTGCGAGGAACTGGTCTTTTGCTGCGTTTGCGCCGATCAGTTCCTGGCGCAGCGTAACGTCGCGCGTCTTGTCTTCAAGGAGATAAAGTACGCCCTGAACGGTCTGTTGCGGACCTTGCAGCCGGAGCAGGTTGATATTTACAAAGTGCATCATGCCCGCATTGTCTTTTAACGGCTCTTCGATGAGTTGAAATGGGGTGCCAAAAGAAAGCACTTTCTCGATCGCTCCCGCCGGAGCGATCTTCACATCATCATAGGTTGCTTCCGTGACGTCGCGACCAGGCGGCAAATTTCCAAAACGCTGCACCATTTGCGCGAAAGCATCGTTCGCCTGGAGAAAACGGCGGGAAGTCGGATCGATAAAAGCGATGCCGCTGGGCATGTTCGCCAGAATCTTTTCATTAAAGATGACTTCGCGCTCGATCCGCCGCGTGGCTTCGGTTTGACGTTGATAAAACGTGCTCCCGAGCCACGCGAAAATCGCCGTGAGCACGATTAGCCAGGCCGCGAGGACAGTCATTCGTCCTAGCAGGTCATGCACCGGTTTGTAAGCAATGGCTTTTGATTGCTCAGCCACAGCTACCCAGCCGGTCGATTCGATCGGACTGAAAGAATAAAGATTGCCGCGCCGCTCGAAATGCCCGCTCTTGCTCTCGCGGATATCCTTCATCAAGATTTCGCCCTCGGAAGAAACGGGGGCGGGATTTGGCCGAAAATCCTTCGCGAAAAGTGCAGTGCCGTTTTGATCGAACACCTCGCAGAGGGACTGGTCGGCGAACTCAATCGTGGCCAAACGTCGGCCAATTCTTTCCACCAACACGGAGATTCCGAGATAGCCGACGATCGTGCGATCTGGGGACCGCACCGCGCCGACGATGTCGGTCGCCATGCGCTTATCCGGCAAGCGCTGATGAACCGCCGAGACGAAGGCTCCATTTGATGCCCGCGCTTGCTCCCGCCATTGGTCGGAACCGAAATCCTTGCCAATCATCGCCGGATCATTCGGAATCGACGCGATAAGACGGCCATCGGGCCCTGTCATGAACATTCCGTCGATAAGCGGATGGGAATAAAATGCCGAGCTGAGCCATTGTTCAGCCGCAGCCTGGGGATTTGGCGCACTGAAGATTTTCGCAACCTCCGGCAGCGTCTGATAATACTCGATGATACTACTGGTCCGGCTCAGATCATGGTTAACGAGATGGCCCACTAGTTGAATGAAGGTTTGCCGGTCGCGCAGGATTCGCGATTCAAGAGTTCTTGTTAGGATCGTGTAGGAAACGACAAGTGTTAAGATCGACGGGATCCATCCGGCCAGGAGGATCGGAAAGATGATCTTCAAGCGTTCGAAACGGCCGCGTTTCTGTTTCTCAAATCGATCGCGCAATTGCATCCCGGTAGTCTGCGAAAAATCGGCTCTTCACCAATTAACCTGGTTGCCGCCTCAGGCAAGGCGAATGTCCACAGCGGTTTCGCTTAGTCGATTTGACGAATTGCGAGGTTAGCTCGCGCGCTTCCGCGTGAATTCCTTTCACAGCGGTTCCTCTTGTGCCATCACGAGTCTTACAAGGCCGGTCGCACTCGCAATTACGAAGATCGACAATGAACACAACATGTTCGCTTTCTGCGCCATGCCCGGATGCTTTTTACTCGTCACGCTCGCCATTTTTAGAGGTAAACGTAAGATTTTTTTTGATTTGACGCACGTGCTGGAAACGGCATCATGTCGCCCTTGTTGCCTTAACCACCGGCAGCTGTGGAAACGCCCATGCAAGGAAGTCTTGGACACATTATTTGGACGGTCTGCTATCTGAGCGTGCTGATCGGTCTTTCGGCTTACGGTATCCATCGATACTTCATCATTTATCTGTTTCTCAAAAACCGGAAGCGAGAACCGGTTCCGGGCCGACAGTTTGAGCAACTGCCGAAAGTGACGGTCCAATTGCCGATCTTCAACGAAATTTACGTGGTCGAGCGCCTGCTTCGGTCGGTCAGCGAGCTGGACTATCCGAGGGAGCTTCTCCAGATTCAGGTGCTCGATGATTCAACGGATGATACGCGCGAGATTGTCTCGTCGTGCGCAGACGAATTACGCGGGCGCGGTTTCAATGTTCAACGCATTCATCGTGTTGATCGCACCGGTTTCAAGGCGGGTGCTCTGGCCGCAGGACTCGAAGCCGCGGAAGGCGAATTCGTTTGTATCCTTGATGCCGATTTTGTTCCAGAACCGGACTTGCTGAAACGCACGATCCATTTCTTCACCGACCCGAAAATAGGAATGATCCAGACCAGATGGGGGCATTTGAATCGCGGTTATTCCTTGCTTACGCGCATGCAGGCAATCTTTCTCGATGGGCATCTTTTGCTCGAGCAGACCGCTCGCAGCCGAAGTGGCCGCTTTTTCAACTTCAACGGAACCGCTGGTCTTTGGCGGCGCACATGTATTGAACAAGGCGGAGGGTGGCAGCATGATACCCTCTGTGAAGATCTCGATCTGAGCTATCGCGCCCAGCTCGAGGGCTGGAAATTTATTTTTTTATCCGACGTTGTGACTCCCGCTGAGCTGCCGGTGGACATGAACGGATTTAAGTCCCAGCAACATCGCTGGACAAAGGGGTCCATCCAAACCTGCAAAAAATTGTTGCCCACAATTTGGCGCAGTCGACTGCCATTTGCGATTAAACTTGAGGCCACGTGTCACTTGATGTCGAACTTCGCCTACTTGTTGCTTGCCTTTTTATGCATCCTCCTGCATCCCTCTACTGGGGCTCCCAATGGCAGCTGGCTTCGGACCCTTCTAGTCGACGTCCCGATTTTCATCGCGGCATCGGGATCGGTCGCGGTGTTTTATTTTTGCGCCCAACGTGAACTCCATCCGCGAACTTGGATGAAGGAAATTCTTTTTTTGCCATGTTTGGTCGCCCTCGGCGTTGGTCTCTCGCTCAACAACGCGCGCGCCGTGCTCGAAGCTCTCTTCAATCACAAATCCGATTTCACGCGAACGCCCAAGTACGGCATCGAACGCAAATCGCAACCGTGGCGGACCTGCAAATACAGACCGCTCAAATCGGCGCTCCCGCTCGCAGAGCTGGCTTTCGCAATTTATTTCACCTACTTCCTTTGGTTCGCAATTGTCCATGGACAGTTCCTCTCCATTCCGTTCCTGCTCATGTTCCAGGGCGGTTTTCTTTACGTCTGTCTCTCTTCCCTGGCGACTCGCTGGCCCAAGATCAGTTTTGGTGGTCCACGTACGGCGACCGCAATTCCCGCGTGACAAAATCCAGATTGTCGAGTAAGAAGGTGCGCATGCGCTGGCCCCTGGCTGTAACTTTCAGCTTAGTTTTAGCTGCTCCCGCGCTTTTTGCCACACAGGTCGACCCTTCAATACGCCTCGTAATCAGCGTTCGCGATCAGAAGCTGATGCTTCTACAAAATGGCGGCAAGGTCGCAACTTATCCTATTTCCACTTCGATGTTCGGGCTGGGCGACTATTTGGGACGAATGACAACTCCTCTCGGTTACCTTGCCGTGGCACAAAAAATCGGGGACCACGCACCGATCGGCGCCGTGTTTCATAATCGCCGGTTTACAGGAGAAATTCTCGCGCCAAATGCTCCCGGCCGCGATCCCGTGATTACGCGCATCATTTGGCTGCGCGGACTTGAAGCTCAAAACGCGCAGGCCTTTAGGCGCTGCATTTACATCCATGGTACGCCGCAAGAGAAGACGATCGGTCGCCCGGCCAGCTACGGTTGCATCCGGATGAAATCAAGCGATGTCGCTGTTCTATATAGTCAGCTTACGCTTGGCTCGATCGTGCAAATTGTTCCTGATAGTTTGCCCAAAGTGCCAAAGGCCGCGCCGGTGGCATCGAGTAGCACGCTGGCGGTGGCTGAAAAAGCAAACGGCCAGGATCAGCTTGGCTCCGAATACGCGGCAGCGTCACCTACCGTCGAACAAATGCGAATGAGGGGAGCGCTCGCTGCAGAGCGACAAAAAAGTCAAGCTCGCGGCGAACAAACGAACACAACGCGCGGGTCTGTTGTGCGTCCGATAGAAAAAGCGCCGCCCGTGCTGAACAAGGGCGCGGTAACCGCCCAAAACAGTCCGGGCGCATAA
>WNFQ01001130.1_pt1 | contig 21045 bp, 19 predicted proteins | sample 5400171 | NCBI WGS metagenome assembly WNFQ01 (sample SAMN13153356, study PRJNA577476) | soil metagenome | isolation source: 20 cm soil under Madrone tree | place: USA:California | collected 2016-06-14 | reverse complement strand
CGCGACGCGTTAACTCAATGGGCGGGTCACCTGCTGGCGTTCCGTGATGGCAAGTAGGCTGTGCTGAATGCGCGCGGCCATAGTGTTTTTGCTGCAAACGGCTGCCGCTAGGCTATCCTACAACGCGTGCGATCTGACTGCTGATTACTTCAAGAATCTCGGCAAGCAACGGCAGCAATATTTGTGATGAGCCACCGTTGACCAATTCATGGTTAGGTGCCGGAGCCAACCAGACTTATACTGACGACGGAATAAGGAGAAGTACCCGTGACCACACTTGCCAATATTACGCACCGAGACCCCGATATCCTCAGCGGCAGCCTAGTGTTTGTCGGTACTCGTGTTCCAGTCCGCTCGCTTTTCGATTACTTGGAAGGTGGCGAGAGCCTCGATGAATTTCTGCACCAGTTTCCATCTGTAAAGCGCGAATTCGCCATTGCGGTGCTTGATGCAGCCTACGAAACTGTCGCGGCAGATGCGAATATTGATTGACGAGAATTTTCCCGCAGACTTCGCCGCACTGCTGGTCGGGCATGAGGCGTCAAACGTACATAGTCACGGCTGGGCAGGAATCAAAAACGGCGAGCTACTGCGCCGCGCACATGGCGTGTGCGATGTATTTGTAACGCTCGACCGCAATCTAGAATTTCAGCAAAACATTAAAGTTCTACCGTATGGGATCGTGGTAGTGCGTTCCCGCTCCAATCGCATGATTGACCTCACGCCACACATTCCGGCCATACTTCTGGCGGCCAGCCAAGTCGGCCCGGGCCTCGCCGTGACGGTGGGTGCCTAGCCACTGGCTCGCGCGGTCGCCGATTACTCCAGTCATTGCGGGCTGCAGCCGGTCCGCTTGGACGACCCGATCCGCGTTCTCGGTTGATTTGCCAATAATCGCGCCGAATGGCGGCTTCGGAGCAGACAATCAGACAGCAGGCGGCCAACTGCGGTCATTGGCCGTCCCGGTTTGACCGCCATTTAGCTGACTTTCGAGGCTCGGGGTAGACTGAATGAATGTGGTCCCAGCGCGGTTCCCGAAAAATTCCCACTTCTCGCGCTGAAATGGGAAGCCTTTAGCAACTCGCGCGTCTCGCGAAAATCGACTGACTTCCAGCATCCATCGATTGTCAATACCTCGGACCTCTGCTGCGGCACTGATCGATACAGGCGTTGTTGGACTAATTTTCCAGGTCAAGCGAGATTGTCATGAATCGGCCAGGTGTATCGGCAATACTTAACGCGGTGTACGATTCGCTCACAATAGTCAAGGAGAGAGTCATGCGAAACACTTACCTCTTTGTCTTAATGGTTGCTATTGGCTCGCCCTGGTTGGTATCGAGCTACGCTACGACTTCCCCGAAATCGGCGGCAGCCGAAACAGCACGAATTACGATACTCTATGATGCCTTCGGCAAGGAAGCGGCGATGACCAAGGATTGGGGCTACGCCGCCCTAGTGGAGATCAACGGCAAACGCATTCTGTTCGATACCGGTGATGACGCGGCGATTCTCTCGAAGAACGTCAAGGCCAGGCGCGTTGATCTAACCAAGCTCGACTTCGTGGTGCTATCGCACCGCCACAGCGATCACATGGGTGGAATTTCCTATCTGCTCGGCGTGAACCCTAAGGTTAAGATTTACGCCCCCAAGGAAGGCTTTGGAATTTTTGGCTCCGACCTGCCCAGTAAGTTCTATCGCAAGGACGAGACGCTGCCCGCCGAGATGCGCTACTACGGTGGCACGCCGCCGGAGACTATGAAATTCGGCACAGCCTTTCCCGGCGCCAATATTCAGTTGATCGACAAGACCACGGAGGTGGTACCAGGCATTACGCTGATTGCCCAAGTATCCGATGCGCCCGGAACCAAGGAGTTGAAGGAGCTGTCGCTCGCCGTCAATACGGCGGACGGCGTCGTGTTGGTGGTTGCCTGTTCGCATCCGGGCATTGAGAGCATTGTTGCCGAAGCCGCCAAGATCAATCCGCACATCCACTTCATCGCGGGTGGGTTTCATCTGGTGGTGGCCCAGGACGAGGCTATCGCAAAAGTGGCCACGGCCCTGCATGACACCTACAAAGTGGACTTCATCGCTCCCGGTCACTGTACCGGCGAACCTACTTTCGCTGCACTTCAAAGGACGTTTGGCGATCATTACCTTTACGCCGGGTTGGGGACGACACTGAATCTGGGCGCGAACCCGCGCGCCGCATCGGATCGACGCGCCACCGGTGTCCTGGACGAAGGCGACTTGCGCACCTAGGAATGGTGGACCGGAGATCGTGCATCTTGCGCAGACAAAGTAGCGTCGTGCCTTGGAAGGCGGTCCCAGCGAGTTGGCATCCGAGACTTGTGATGGAAAGTATCGATCTTCTCGAGTTCCAGATAGCCGACGGTCGCTGGGGCCTGCAACGGGTCGACTCCGGGCATCTGATCGTGTACGCACTGAATGCCGCGGTCGTGATTCACCACCCTCCACTCAAATCGAAAACACAATCATCCCGCCCGCGATGAGTACCAAGATCGCCTCGACCGCCACAATGAGCGACTGAACTTGGGCGCATTTCATCCACATCCGATCGATGTACGTGAGATCGCCCTGCTCAAGCGCCCTGGCGACAAGCCTTTTCAGAAACCATCGCGCGTGCGGAAAGAATGCGCGTTGTGCGGTTTCGAGGTAGAGATTGAGATCGATATCGCCCGCGTCGGGAGTTAGCTCCGATGCACCCGATTTCCCCTTCGTTGCAGACGTCACCATCAGCCCAAGAAGCCTTGCGAACACGCCGAGGATGGCGGCTGCAAAGTAGAACCTTGCTGCGTGCCGTAGCGCCGATATTTCGATGAACCCCTTGAGTTTGTCGATGTTTGCAAAGAGCAGCGCGAGGACAGCGCCGAATCCGGCAAGGAGCCATCCTGAAAACGAGTCGACGCTTTCGCTTATGCTTTGAGCCGCGATCGACAGCACCTTCCCGGTGAATATCAAGGTCGTCAGAGATTTGGAGTCGTGCGGTATCCCGCCACCTTTAGGTCGCTGCGTTTGTGGCTGTTCGTCGCTCATTTGCGCCCTCCACTGGCTTACAGTTTTCCGAGTCCATTCAGTACCGGCTCTCCGGACAGGGCAGCGCGATGTCTTGTCAATAACTGTGACCCGTACTGCGACCCGACATTTTTTCGGATTTTTGGTGTCTCTCTAAGTGTTTGTTTTTATGAGAGAAATTGGTCGGGGCGACAAGATTCGAACTTGCGACCCCTTGCACCCCATGCAAGTGCGCTACCAGGCTGCGCCACGCCCCGACCGAGGGACCGAATGATAGCCCAAAAGGGCTGCGGGAACTTGGATTACGCCAACCGTCAGCGGCGAAGAATTTTGATCAGCTCTTCAAGTTCGAGCCGCATCTGATGAATGAGCTGCTGGCTTTGATTGAGATCCACCTGCGCATCGTCGCCGGTGAGGCGGTTGCGTGCGCCGCCGATCGTAAACCCCTGTTCATACAGCAGGCTGCGAATCTGACGAATGATGAGCACATCCTGCCGCTGATAGTACCGGCGGTTGCCGCGCCGTTTCACCGGTTTCAGCTGGGGAAATTCCTGTTCCCAATAGCGCAATACGTGGGGCTTCACCCCGCACAGGTCGCTCACCTCACCGATCGTGAAGTACCGCTTGCCGGGAATCGGCGGCAGTTCGCTATTGTTGCTTGGTTCCAGCATACGCCTCGACGCGGGCCTTCAACTTCTGGCCTGGACGGAATGTAACCACGCGCCGCGCGCTGATGGGAATCTCTTCCCCGGTCTTGGGATTGCGTCCCGGGCGCCGGTTCTTGTCGCGCAAATCGAAATTGCCGAATCCCGACAGTTTCACCTGTTCGCCGGACGAAAGTGCAGCCCTGATCTCTTCAAAAAACAGGTCCACGAGTTCCCGTGCTTCACGTTTGTTGAGACCCAATTGATCGAATAGGGCCTCGGCCATCTCGGCCTTGGTCAGGGCTGCCATGCTTATTGATCTCTTATGGAGGCGCTCAATACATCCCGTAACCGCGCGACCACCGCGGTCACAACGGAGTCTGCGTCGACGTCGGTAAGAGTGCGGGAAGAGTCCTGTAAAATCAAGCCTAAAGCGATACTTTTTCGTCCAAAATCTACGCCCGGTCCTCGATAGACATCGAATACTCGGAGCTCGCTCAACAGGCCTGATGCGCTAACAGTAACATTTTCCTGCAAAACTGCGAGAGGGACGCTCTCGTCAACAACGATGGCTATATCGCGGCGCACACTGGGAAACCTTGAAATCTTCAAATAATTCGGCGGCTTGGCCCTAAAAGCTGATTCAGTCTCTAGCTCAAAGATAATGGTGTTCGCCCCAATGCTCAGCGACTTGACGAGCTGGGGATGCATCTCGCCCAGCCAGCCGATCGGGGTTGAACCGCGAAAGATCCGCGCCGTTCGACCCGGGCGTAAGCAGCCCAAGGTGCCTGCCTCGAAACGAAACTCGGAAATGCTTCCAGTCAGCGCAAAGAGCTGCATGAGATCCCCTTTTACGTCGTAGAAATCCACGGGTTCGCGCACGCTGCCCCATTGCTCGGGCCAACGCGAGCCGGTCGCAATGCCCGCGAGCGTATTCACCTCTCGCAGGATGGATTTTTTCACGTCGAACTTCGCGCCGATTTCAAACAGCCGCAAGCGCGACTGCTGCCGGCGCAGATTTTCCTGCGCGGCTTGCACGAGACCCGTCCACATCGAGACCCGCATCTCGCTCAAATCCGCGGAGATTGCATTCGCCAACGCCAGCGCCTCTGCCTCCGGAAACAACTGGTGCTGCAGCGCCGGATCCACAAAGCTGTACGTGATGACTTCGCGGTATCCCGCATCGGTCATCGCGGTCATCAATCGATCATCGGAAATGCTTGACTCGGTGGCGTAGCCGGCCACCTGCGGCGCCATGGCATGACACTCCGCAATGCTATCGAATCCGCGCAGTCGCGCGACTTCTTCGATCAGATCCGCTTCGATTCGGATGTCGAAACGATGCGGCGGCCGGCGCACCCGCCATCCTTCCGCCGTGGTCTCCACGCCGCCCGTCACCGCACCCAGGAGCGCCTCGACATTCGCGTCCGGCACCACCGCCCCGAGCAAGCTCGAGAGACGGCTGCGGCGCAAGCTCACCCACTCCCGTGACCCGCCCTGCCCCGCCTCTCCTTCGGCACGGGTCACCTGCGCGGGGCCCGCTTCACCGCCGGCGATCTGCAGCAGCAGCGCGGTGGCCCGCTCCAGCGCAAGCGCCGGCAGGGTGGGATCCACGCCGCGTTCGAAACGCTGCGCGGCGTCGGTAAACAGACCCAGCCGTCGCGCGCGGCCCGCAACGGCATCCGGAGCAAAATGCGCCGCTTCCAGCAACACATCGCGGGTCGACTCCGATATCGCCGTACGGCGGCCTCCCATGATGCCCGCGAGCCCGATCGCGCCGGTGTCGTCGGCAATCACCAGGAACTCCGGATCCAGCGAATACTCCTTGTCGTCGAGCAGCATCAATCGCTCGCCGGCCTTCGCCATGCGTACTGTGATGCCGCCCCCGAGGCGATCGAGATCGTAGGCGTGCATGGGTTGCCCCGATTCAAGCATCACGTAGTTGGTGACATCGACGATGGGCGAAATGCTGTTGACGCCGACCCTGCGTAGGCGCTCGCGGAGCCACGCCGGCGACTGTGCGCCAGCCTTCACACCCTTGACGACGCGAGAAGCAAATACCGGACAGGCCGCCGGCGCGTCGATCCGAGTCGGAAATACGGCCGCATGACCCGCCCTCACCGGCAGGGCGGCGTACGTGAGATAACGGCCCTCGTGCGCAGCCGCATAGTCGCGGGCGAGCCCGAATACGCTCATGCAGTCGCCGCGATTGGGCGTGGCGTTGACTTCGAGCGCCGTGTCCTCGAGGTCCAACGCCTGGCGCACATCGACCCCCAGCGACAATCCAGCCGGCAGTTCCATGATTCCGTCCTGCTCTTGCCCCAAGCCCAGTTCGCGCGCCGAGCACAGCATGCCGTTGGATTCGACGCCGCGCAGCTTCGCACGCTTGATGGCAATGTCGCCCGGCAGCAGGGCTCCCACCATCGCCACCGCGACCTTGAGGCCGCCGCGGACATTGGGGGCACCACAAACGATCTGCAGCCGATTCGATCCATCCGTGGTGACCTCGCACAACGCGAGCTTCTCCGCATTTGGATGGCGGCTCACGCCCAGCACTTCGCCGACCACGACGCCGGAAAAGGGCGGCGCCACCGGCGTCACCGACTCCACCTCGAGACCGGCGAGCGTCAGCCGCTGCGCAAGCTCCGCAGGCGTGACCTCGAGCGGAACGAACTCCCGCATCCAGTGATGAGTGATCTTCACGGAAACTGCTTCAAGAATTGCAAATCGTTTTCGAAGAACAGACGCAGGTCGTCGACGCCATACCGCAACATCGCGAGCCTCTCGATGCCCATACCGAACGCATAACCCTGCCAGCGCTCGCTGTCGATCCCGGCCGCGGCCAGCACATTGGGGTGAATCATGCCGCAGCCCAGGATCTCGAGCCAGCCGGAGTGTTTGCACACCCGGCAACCCGCTCCATGGCAGAACACGCATTCGATATCCACTTCCGCCGACGGCTCCGTGAACGGGAAGTACGACGGCCGCAAGCGCATGCCCAACGGCTGCTCGAAGAAATGCTCGACGAAGGTATGCAGCATGGCCTTCAGATTCGCGAAGCTGACCGCCTCACCGACCATGATGCCTTCGACCTGATGGAACATCGGGGAGTGCGTCATATCCGAGTCGTTGCGATAGACGCGACCCGGCGCGATCACCGCCAGAGGCGGCTTCATCGCGCGCATGGCGCGAATCTGCACGGGCGAGGTATGCGTACGCAGCAGCCTCCCGTCCGGGAAATAAAACGTGTCGTGCATGGCGCGGGCCGGATGATTCTTCGGAATATTCAGCGCTTCGAAATTATGGAAGTCATCCTCGACTTCCGGACCGGTCGCGACTTGAAATCCCGCCTGCATGAATATCCGTTCGATGCGCAGGCGGGTCCGCGTGACTGGATGAAGGCTGCCCGGCTCCTGCCCGCGACCCGGCAGCGTGACGTCGATCGCGCCTTTCGCAAGTTCCGCGTCGAGCACGGACGCTTCGAGCGCTGCGCGGCGAGATTCGATGGCGGTTTGAATGGCCGCCTTCGCTTCGTTGATCCGCTGCCCGGCCGCGGGGCGTTCGGCCGCGGGCAACGCACCCAGGCCCTTGAGTTGCTCGGTAAGCTGTCCCTTCTTGCCCAGCAGGCGCACCCGCACGTCGTCCAGACGCTCCAAGTTTGCGGACGCGCCGACGTCAGCGAGTGCTCGCTCCACGAGTATCGAGAGTGCGTCAGCAAGGGCCATTGTCGAGTCCAAAGGGTGACACGGGGATTTGACCGGCAATCTAAGGCCAAACCCCCGCGATACCTCGAGCGTCTCTACGCAGCTTGGCTCGCAGCCGCCGGGAGCGCGGCCTTGGCTTTCTCCGCAATCGCGGTAAAGGCCGGCATGTCATGCACCGCGAGGTCGGCGAGCACTTTGCGATCGATGGCCAACTCGGCCTTGTTCAATCCGTCGATCAACGTGCTGTACGTCATGCCGCACAGGCGCGCCGCCGCGTTGATGCGAGTGATCCACAGCGCCCGGAACTCGCGCTTCTTCTCGCGCCGTCCGCGATAGGCGTACTGACCCGCCTTGATGACGGCCTGCTTGGCCGTACGGAACACCTTGCGCCGGGCGTTGAAATAACCCTTCGCCTTCTTGAGGATTTTCTTGTGACGCCGACCTGCGACGACACCGCGCTTGACTCGTGCCATATTCTTTTAACTCCAGTAATTAAGCGAAGGGAAGCATTGCTTTGACGCGACCGATATCGGTCTCGTGCACGCCCATTTCGCGGCGCAGCTGACGCTTACGCTTGCTGGGTTTCTTCGTCAGAATATGACGACGGTGGGACTGACCGCGCTTGAAGCCATTCGCTGTTTTGCGAAAACGCTTCGACGCGGCCTTCTTTGTTTTCATCTTAGGCACGTTCGACTCCTGATTTTTTTAGCCCTGTTCACAAACGCTACAAGGGATCCCGCGATCCCCTTCAAGCGCCGCTACAGGCGGGACGGTTGACTTCTTAAGGTCTGCCGCTCACTTCTTTTTGGGCCCGAAGACCATGATCATCTGTTTGCCTTCCATCAGCGGATTCTGCTCGACCACCGAATATGGGGCGAGATCCTCAGAAATCCGCGTCAAGAGACGCCGACCGATGTCCTGATGCACGAGCTCACGGCCACGGTAACGCAATGTCACCTTGGCCTTATCACCCTCGGTCAGGAATCGGACGATGTTACGCAGTTTGACCTGGTAATCCGCCTCTTCCGTCCCGGGACGAAATTTCACTTCCTTGACCTGAATCTGCTTCTGCTTTCGCTTCGCCGCGTGCGCTTTCTTGTTCTGTTCGAACAGGAATTTGCCGAAATCCATCACTCTGACCACCGGCGGCTCCGCCATCGGTGAGACCTCTACCAGGTCCAGAGTTTGCGAGCTGGCCAGTTGCAGCGCCTCGGCGCGCGTCATGACCCCTGCTTGGCTTCCATCCGCTGCGATCACGCGCACTGACGGTGCGGAGATCTCCTCATTGCGCCTTACGCGCTTCGACGTTGCGATAAACGATCCTCCAAAACAAGACGGCCGCGGCTCGCGACTTCGTCGCAAAGCAAGGCGGTGAGCTCCTCGAGCTGCAGGTTGCCTAGATCTTTGCCACTGCGCGTGCGTACGGCCAGGGTGCGTGCCTCCACTTCCCGGTCGCCAGCGACCAGGAGGAAAGGCACACGCTTAATTGTATGCTCCCGAATTTTAAAGCCAACCTTCTCATACCTCAAGTCCGTTTCTACCCGAAGCCCATGATTTCTCAGGTTTTCCGCAACTTGCGTGCAATATTCATCCTGCGCGTTGGTAATTCCCATCACCACGATTTGCACCGGCGCAAGCCAGGTCGGCAGTTTCCCGGCATGGTGCTCCAGCAAAATACCGATAAACCGCTCCAGTGAGCCGAACATGGCGCGGTGCAGCATAACAGGCGTGTGCTTCTGATTATCCTCACCTACATGGGTTGCGCCCAGACGCACGGGCATATTGAAGTCCACCTGCAGCGTTCCACACTGCCAATCTCGACCGATCGCATCGCGCAGGACGAATTCGAGCTTGGGACCGTAGAACGCCCCCTCGCCGGGGTTCAGGGTGGTTTCGATGCCGGCCGCATCGGACGCCTGCCGCAGCGCCGACTCGGCATTGTCCCAGACCTCGTCGGACCCTACCCGCTTCGCCGGCCGGTCCGAGAACTTGATACGCACATCTTCGAACCCGAAATCGCGGTAAATACTCAGGATCAGCTCGGTGATCTTCACCGCTTCGGAGGTGAGCTGGTCCGGAGTGCAGAACACGTGCGCATCGTCCTGGGTAAATGCACGCACGCGCATGAGCCCGTGCAAGGCGCCGGACGGCTCATAGCGATGTACTTTGCCGAATTCCGCAAGACGCATCGGCAGCTCGCGATAGCTGCGTAAACCTTGCTTGAACACCTGGATATGACCCGGGCAATTCATCGGCTTGATCGCGAACATGCGCTCGTCCGGCGTCTGGGTCATGAACATGTTTTCGCCGAACGTCTCGACGTGACCGGACTTCACCCAGAGTTCACGATCCATGATTTCGGGTGTGTTGACTTCCATGTAGCCCGCAGCGCCCTGACGTTCCCGCATATAGGCGATGAGCTGCTGAAACAGCGTCCAACCCTTCGGGTGCCAGAACACCGCGCCCGGCGCCTCCTCCTGCAAGTGGAACAGGTCGAGTTCCTTGCCGATACGCCGGTGATCCCGCTTCTCGGCCTCTTCCAGGCGGGTGAGATATTCCTTGAGCTGCTTCTCGTTGGCCCAGGCGGTGCCATAGATCCGCTGCAGCATTTCGTTGCGCGAATCGCCGCGCCAGTACGCGCCGGCCACCTTCATCAGCTTGAACGCTTTGAGCTTCCCCGTGCTGGGCACGTGCGGGCCGCGGCACAAGTCTTCCCAATCGCCCTGCCCATACAGACTGATCGGTTCGTTCGACGGGATCGCCGCGATGATCTCCGCCTTGTAGTGCTCGCCGATTTTTTTGAAATGCTCGACCGCAGCATCCCGTGGAAGGACCCGCCGACGCACGGGCAGATCCTTGGCGGCGATCTCGGCCATGCGCTTTTCGATCGCCGCCAAGTCATCGCTCGAAAATGGCCGCTTGTAGGCGAAATCGTAGTAAAAGCCGTCTTCGATGACGGGGCCTATGGTCACCTGGGCATCCGGATACAGATCCTGAACCGCGTTTGCCAGCAGGTGCGCCGTGGAGTGCCGGATGATCTCCAGCCCTTCCGGATCGCGATCGGTGACGATACTGAGAGAAACATCGTGATCGATCAGCGAGGAAGTATCGACCAACACCCCGTCCGCCTTGCCCGCCAGCGCCGCCTTGGCAAGTCCGGGGCCGATCGCGGCCGCGACCTGCGCCACCGAGACAGGGGCATCGAAGCGCTTCTGGCTACCATCGGGAAGAGTAACTACGGGCATGCGACCATCTTAAGCTATGAGCGGATTACGAACCGCGGTCAGGCACCCCTTCTGCGCGCCCCGGGGCTACGTGCCCCGCCACTCCCGCAAAGGAGTGGTGCGCGCTAGTGGGATCGAACCACTGACCCCCACCATGTCAAGGTGATGCTCTACCGCTGAGCTAAGCGCGCTCGGAGGGCGCGAAAGATACCGGATTCGACGGCGCCGATAAAGAGCAAGTCGCTGAAAATGCGCAAAATCGCCGCTGGGCGTCGCTTTGGACGCCGGCCGACAGACGGATCCGCCCCCTGTACCCTGTACCCTGTACCCAGTTGCCGTGCACCGGGTTACCGTGCACCGGTTTCCGTGGCATCCGGCTCCCGCGGGCCGGGTTTGACGCGCAAGCGGAACTGCGCCTCTCCGATGGTCAAGATGTCGCCGTCGGTCAGGAGCTGGCGCCTCACCTTGCGCCCGTTCACGATCACCCCATTGGTGCTCTGGAGATCCTCGATGATGACGTCGCGCGAGTTCGTGAGGATCAGCGCGTGATGGCGGCTCACAGATGAGGAGTCGATGTGTAATTCGCAACCCGGCGCGCGGCCGATGCGGGTGCGCCGACTCAACGGGTGAGCTTTGTCGTGGTTGCCGTCGATCCGGATGAGATCGATGGTGCATTCCGGCGCGGACGCCCCGCCGCCGGCATCGGGCTGAATCCGCCCTGGGGCGCTTGCATCCCCGGGGGCGCTTGCATCGTTGCTTTCACCGCGCTCCAAGCGCTGCAGGATGAATTCGCGCTCCTCGAGGGCGCCCCGTGTGCGGTCCAATGCCGCCCGCAGGGAGCGGTTCTCCTCGGTGAGCTGCTCCATCTCCCGCGACCTTGCGGCCGGCTCGCCGGTTGGCCGCCTGACGTCCGCATTGCCCTGCCCGATCAATCGGCGCGCCTCCTGCAAATGGGCCAACAGCACCTCCATCTGCCCCTCGCGTTCCTGCGCCTCGGCCCGCAGCCGCAGTACCTCGAGCGCGAGGTCGGCGCGGGACTGCTCCGCCGCGGATAGCATCTCCTTGCCGCGCTGCCCTTCGATGCTGCCGGCGCTCAATTTTTCAGTGAGGTCGGCGCACCTGCGCTCCAGCTCCTGCACCTTGAGTTCGCGCTTGCCCCGCATTGCATGCTCTTTGGCCGCCGCCGACCCGAGCTTCGAGAGCGCATCGTCCCGTGCCGCCAACTGCGCCGCAAGATCGGCAACTCGCCGGCGCAGCTCATCGCGTTCGGACAGCAGGTCCCGGTGGTCGACCTGCGTGCCGCTGCTTTCATCGAGTGCGCGGCGGAACTCGCGTGTCCGCAATCGCTCCAGGTGCGCGGCCGCCTGCGCCTTGGCGCCGTTCAAGTCCCCGCGCGTCGCCTGGAGCTCTGCGTCGCGGCGCTTGAGTTGCGCAGTGAGCGCCGCCACCGCCTGCCGGGTGCCGTCAAGGTCGGCTGTCAGTGACTCGAGTCGCGCCCGCGCCGCCCTCAGATCGGCTTCGAGCTGAACGGCTGCCGTGGAGCGCTCTTCGAGCGCAGGAACGATCTGCGCGTGCTCACGCTGCAGGGCGCTGAGCTGTGAATCCCGCTCCGCCAGCGAGTGCAGCACCTGGGCAATGGTGGCGTCGCGCGCAGCCACGGTGTCTCGAAGCGTGCTCGATTCGCTGAGATGCTGCTCGGACTCGCGGAGCGCTTCTTCCATTCTGGCCTGTGCGAGATCCGCGGCGGCGCGCGCCCCGGCGAGTTCAGAGGCCAGACCGGAGGCGAGTGACGCCGCCTCGGCTTCGGCTGCGCGAGCTTTCTCATGCGATCGGGTGAGCGCTTCGTAATCGGCGTTCCGGCGCGCAATCCGCTCCTCGACCGAACGCACGCTCTCGGCAAGCGAGGGCAAATCGGCCGACGACGGCCGGCGATACTCGGATTTGACGCTTTTCGCCACGGGCGAATAGTCCAGGCGGACCGCATCGTCCGCTACATCATCATCGAAGCTCGCGCCTTCCAGAACCGGCAGCTTGTCCGTCCGGTCGAGGTCAGCGTCCTCTGATTGGCTAACGTCCTCTGATTGGCTGTTATCCGGCACCACCGTTTCTCCGCCTTAGGTAAGCTCGAGGGTCGATGCTCTAACCCGCCATGGAGTTCGGAACGCCAAGCGCAACCTGACGCAGCTTTTGAATCTCGTCGCGCACACGCGCCGCCTGCTCGAACTCGAGATTGCGCGCGAGCTTCATCATTTCCGCGTCCAACTTCTTGATCCGCTTCAGCGCCTGCTCGGGCGCCATCAGCGCGTAATCGGCGCCCGCATCCCTCGCGTGGCTGTCCTGGACGGAGCGCGCGCCTTCCATCACGTCGCCGACCGCCTTGACGATGGTGCGGGGCGTGATGCCGTGCTCGGCATTGAACTCGATCTGCCTGGTGCGGCGCCGGTCGGTCTCCGCGATGGCGCGCTCGATCGAGCCGGTTCGCACATCCGCATACATGATCGCCTTGCCGCGGATATGGCGCGCCGCCCGGCCGATGGTTTGAATCAGCGAACCTTCCGAGCGTAGAAATCCCTCCTTGTCGGCATCCAGGATCGCGACGAGGGACACCTCCGGCATGTCGAGACCCTCACGCAGCAAGTTGATGCCTACGATCACGTCGAACTTTCCCAGCCGAAGGTCCCGAATGATCTCGGAACGCTCGACGGTCTCGATATCCGAATGCAGATAGCGAACCTTGACCCCGTGCTCGTTGAGATATTCGGTCAAATCCTCCGCCATGCGCTTGGTAAGCGTGGTCACCAACACGCGTTCGTTGACTTGCGCACGCAGCCTGATTTCGGACAGCAGATCGTCCACCTGGGCACGAACCGGACGAATTTCGACCACAGGGTCGATCAAGCCGGTGGGACGCACGACCTGCTCGATCACCTGACCCGACAGGCGCTTTTCATACGCCGATGGCGTTGCCGACACGTAGATGACCTGCGGCGACAGATGTTCGAATTCCTCGAATCGCAGCGGCCGGTTATCCAGCGCCGACGGCAGCCGAAACCCGTATTCCACCAGCGTCTCCTTGCGGGAGCGATCGCCCTTGTACATGGCGCCCAGCTGCGGAATGGTCTGATGGCTCTCGTCGATCACCAGCAGGGCGTTCTTCGGCAAATAGTCGAACAGGCAAGGCGGCGGTTCTCCGGGACTCCGGCCCGACAGATAGCGGGAATAATTTTCGATGCCTGCGCAATATCCGACCTCGTTCATCATTTCGAGATCGAAGAGTGTGCGTTGCTGCAGGCGCTGCGCTTCCACCAGTTTGTTGGCGCCATGCAGTTCGAGCAGGCGCACGCGCAATTCACCTCGTATTTCCTCGACCGCCGACTGCACCCGCTCCTTCGGCGTCACGTAGTGCGTGGAGGGATAAACCGTGAGGCGCGGCAATTTTCGCAGCACTTCGCCGGTGAGCGGATCAAACAAGCTCAATGCCTCGATCTGATCGTCGAACAACTCGACGCGCACCGCCTCGCGCTCGGACTCGGCCGGAAAGATGTCGATCACATCGCCGCGCACGCGATAGGTGCCCTGGTGCAGCTCGATCTCATTGCGGGTGTACTGCATGTCGGCAAGCCGGCGCAGCAGCTTGCGCTGCTCGAGACGATCGCCGCGCGACATGTGCAGCACCATGGAGAGGTACGCTTCCGGGTCGCCCAGGCCGTAAATCGCGGAAACCGTGGCGACGATGATGGAATCCGGCCGCTCCAACAGCGCCTTCGTCGCCGAAAGGCGCATTTGCTCGATGTGCTCGTTGATCGAGGCATCCTTCTCGATGAAGGTGTCGGAGGCCGGGACGTACGCCTCCGGCTGGTAGTAGTCGTAGTAGGAAACGAAATACTCGACCGAGTTCTTCGGAAAGAACACCTTGAACTCTCCATACAGCTGCGCGGCGAGAGTTTTGTTGTGGGCCAGGACCAGCGTGGGACGCTGAACCTGCTGGATGACGTTCGCGATGGTGAAAGTCTTGCCGGACCCGGTCACGCCGAGCAAGGTCTGGTGGGCGAGGCCCGTGGTGAGGCCATCGACGAGCTTTTCGATCGCCTGCGGTTGATCGCCCGCCGGTAAATAATCCGAGTACAGCTCAAAGTTCATTGCAGCATTCTCTCATGTCGCCAGTCACGCGGCACGCGCGGGGGGCCGCGGGCCCCGCCGCAGCACCGCTACGGCTGCAGCACCGCTACGGCCGCAGCGCCGCTACTGCCGAGCGGGTGCCGGCCGACGGTTCAGTGGCGCCCGGCGGCTATTTTTCGTACACTTTGACGCCCTTTTTTGCACAGGTGCCTTCCCTTGCCCGTATCCCTCTCAAAGCGCGTACAAAAGGTCAAACCATCGCCGACCCTGGCGGTCACCGCCCGAGCAGCCAAGCTCAAAGCGGAAGGCAAGGACATCATCGGCCTGGGAGCCGGCGAGCCGGATTTCGATACGCCCCTTCATATCGCAGATGCGGGCGTCGACGCAATTCGCAAGGGGCTGACGCGCTATACGGCGGTCGACGGGACCGCAGAGCTCAAGGATGCCATCATCGCCAAGTTCAAGCGGGACAACGAACTGACGTATGAACGCAGCCAGATCCTCGTCTCGTCAGGGGCCAAGCAGACCTGTTTCAACCTCTGCGCCGCCCTGCTCGATCCGGGCGACGAGTGCGTGATTCCCGCGCCCTACTGGGTGTCGTATCCGGACATGGTGATACTCGCGGACGGCGTCCCCGTGTGCGTCTACGGAGGCGCCGACCAGGGCTACAAAATCACGCCGGCCCAATTGGCCGCGGCCATCACGCCGCGCACCAAGATGCTGTTTCTCAACAGCCCGAGCAATCCGACGGGGGCCGCATATACTCGCGCGGAGCTCAAGGCCTTGGGCGCGGTACTCGACCGGCATCCGCAGACCATCATCGCGTCGGATGAGATGTACGAGCACATCTATTGGGCGCCCGAACCCTTCAGCAGCTTCGCGCAGGCGAATCCGCAGCTCTACGATCGCACCGTCACCATCAACGGAGTCTCGAAAGCTTATGCGATGACCGGCTGGCGCATCGGCTATTGCGGCGGCCCCAAAGAGCTCGTCGCTGCGATGAGCACGATCCAAGGCCAATCGACCTCGAATGCCTCGAGCATCTCACAGCGGGCAGCCACGGTTGGTCTCAACAGCGACCAGGCCTGCGTGTCGGATATGAACAAGGCGTTCAAGGAGCGGCACGATTTCGTCGTGGCCGGCCTCAACGCCATTCCCGGAATTTCCTGTCGCGCGGGTGCCGGCACTTTCTATGCGTTTGCCGACGTGACGGGCGCCATGCATGCGCTCGGCATCAAGGACGACAACGCCTTCGCCGAATATCTGCTGATCGAAGCCGGTGTTGCCGTCGTCCCCGGTTCCGGATTCGGGGCGCCCGGACACATGCGGATTTCCTTCGCCTGCAGCATGCAGATGCTCGAAGATGCACTGCGGCGCATCGCGCGCGCCCTGTCGCAGCCACTGGCAAAGCGCGCCTGAAATCGCGCTTCGCCGACGTTTCCGCGGAAACATACCTTACGGTCGTTTATGAAGTTCATTCCGTAAGCATATGAAATACGTCAACTTAGGATCAACGGGTCTACGGGTATCCAAGATCTGCCTGGGTTGCATGACCTTCGGAATACCCGACCGGGGTGACCACCCGTGGACCCTGCCCGAGGATGAAAGTCGTTCCATCATCAAGCAGGCTGTCGAGGCCGGCATTAATTTCTTCGACACGGCGAACGCCTATTCTGATGGCACCTCGGAGGAAATCGTAGGCCGTGCCTTGACCGACTTCGCGCGCCGCGAGGAGGTCGTAATTGCGACTAAAGTGTTCTTCCCGATGACCAAGGCCCCTAACAGCGGCGGGTTGTCGCGCAAGGCAATTTTCTCGGCGATCGACGCCAGCCTGCGCCGGCTCGGCACGGACTATGTCGACCTGTATCAGATTCATCGCTGGGACTACAGGACGCCGATCGAGGAGACGCTCGAGGCGCTGCACGATGTGGTAAAGGCCGGCAAGGCTCGTTATCTAGGCGCTTCGTCCATGCATGCATGGCAATTCAGCAAGGCCCTGCACCTCGCCCGCCAGAACGGCTGGATGCGCTTTGTCTCCATGCAGGACCACTACAATTTGCTCTATCGCGAGGAAGAACGCGAAATGATGCCGCTCTGCGCCGACGCGGGAATCGGCGTTCTTCCCTGGAGCCCCCTTGCACGGGGGCGCCTGACCCGTGAATGGGACGCTAAGACGCCCCGCATCGAATCGGACGAGTATGGAGGCAGGTTGTACACCTCGGCCATCGACTCCGATCGACGCATCGTCGGCGAAGTCGCCGCCATTGCGGCAGCGCGAGGCGTGCCGAAAGCCCAAGTCGCCCTCGCCTGGGTGGCGCAACATGCGGTCGTTACCGCTCCCATCGTCGGCGCCTCGAAGCCACATCACCTCGAAGATGCCGTCGCAGCGCTGTCCCTCAATTTGACGGCGAGCGAGATGAAACAACTGGAAACCCCCTATGTTCCCCGCGCCGTCGCCGGCCACTCCTGAGATAGCGACGCGTTTTCTTGACTTAGGGGCCCGGCTTCCCGACAATCCGCGCCTCTTCTGAATTCCCCGGTAGCTCAGTGGTAGAGCGACGGACTGTTAATCCGTTGGTCGGCGGTTCGAATCCGTCCCGGGGAGCCAAATATACCGCAAATACAATAACTTGGGCCGCAGCGCCTTTTCACCTGTTTCCATTCCGTGCAGACTCAGTGCAGTGACTTACTCGCAGCAACGCACGCCGCCGGAGTCTCCAATGGCATCCATACAGCGCATTGTCTCCCCGTTCACGAAGTCCGTTTCGTACCGCGCGCAGGTGCGAGTTAAAGGGCGGCCCACCCAAAGCCAGACATTCCCGAATCTCAAAGAGGCGAAGGCATGGGGCGCCTCCGTCGAGTCCGCGATCCGCGAGAATCGAAACCACCCACATCTAGCCGGCGGCAAGATCTCGTTTGGGGAGTTGGTTTGCCGGTACCGCGAGACGGTCATGAAAGATGCTGCAGCGTCCCGTAAGGCCGTCCGCGGATACCACCTCACGTGGTGGGACAGCTACTTCGCCGGCTGCACGCTTGCAGAAATCACGCCGGAGCGTGTAGCCGAAGCCCGCGATGCTTTGGCCGCCGAGAAATTCACCCGAGGTAAGCCGCAGAAGAAAGATGGCGTTGAGATCGCGCCGACCGAGTACGCGCGTGCTGGTGCGACCGTCAACCGCTACCTGGCCACCTTGAGCCACATGTTCACGCTGGCACTCAAAGAATGGCGGCTAGTGGCAGCCAACCCGGTCCGCGACATTACGAAGAAAAAGGAACGTCGCGGCCGTGTTCGGTTCCTGTCGGATTCGGAGCGCAACGCCCTCCTCGCCGCCTGTGCCCGGTCCGATTGGCCGGCGCTGCTCACGTTGGTGCTGCTGGCGATATCCACCGGCGCCCGGCGCGGCGAACTCATCAATTTGCAATGGGACGACGTGGACCTGCGCGTCCGGGATGCTTCCGTCGATCCCAAGACCGGCGAAAAGCGCTCCGCCATGGGTCACGCCATTGTTCGCGAGACCAAGAACGGCGAGACCCGAGTGCTGCCGCTGGTCGGCAAAGGTCTGGAGGCGCTGCGGGCACTCGAGCCGCGGGGCAGCGCAAAAAGTCCGTGGGTGTTCGCTCAGCCCTCCGGATTCCCCGGCCCCTACGAGAACTTCGACGGTGTGTGGTACGCCGCGCTCAAGGACGCCGGCATCGAGGACTTTCGGTTTCACGATCTGCGCCATACCACTGCGTCGTACCTCGCGGCCCAGGGCGCCAGCCTCCTCGAGATCGCCGATACGCTGGGCCACAAGACGTTGTCCATGGTGAAACGCTATTCGCACCTGGCGCAAAGTCACAAAGTTAGCGCGATCGAAAAGATGGCGACGGAACGCGGATTGTAATTTGGTTTGTTCAGACTGACCGCGTGCCGGGGAGATGGACGGGTGTGACGAGGCTCCGGCGCGCGGTGCTTTCGTGCTGGATCTGAAAGGTAGGTGACTGAGTGCAAAAAGACAGGCCGTGATGCCCGCCGCGTCGGCGCTCACCTGGCCGGCCTACAGGGCAATTCAAAACCTGCCCGGCAGCAGACTTTCGCCTGGCTGGAACAGGAAGCGTGAGACACAGTGTTGCCGGGAGATAATATCGCGATGCGCGCGCAATTCACTTGTCCTTATCCTCGTGCTTGTTGCCATGGCCCTTGTCGTGACCTCGACCATGCCCATGACCACCGCCGTGATCGCCGCCCCCGCGCTGGTAACGCGGCACGTATTCGTTGTTGTACCAGTCGTCTCGCACAAAGTAGACCGGCCGGCCGCAGGCGTTGTACCTCGCGCAATGCTTACTCCAGTGTTTCTCGTGCCCCGGCGGCACGTGCAGGTAGATCGGCGGGGCGGAAACAAACTCCGGCGACCGCTGGATCACAACGGGTTGCGGGTAAACCAACTGTGGCTGCGGGACGTTGCCAATATCGATCTGCCCGTAGAAGCCGGGTTGGCCGATGCTGATCGACACACCCACATCGGCGGCAAGCGCCGGGGTCACACAGGCGCCGAGCACAGCCGCACACAGGATTTTTCTCATACTTTGATACTCTCCTCGCCAGAGTCCGCCAGGCAATCTTCGGCGGGATCCGCTACAGGCGTTCAAATTCAGGGGGAAATTCACGGGATGTCCACTGTCACTGTCTGCTTAGCCGCGACGGTGATTGCGGATTTGACCGGGTTGAACGTAACGGCACTGTCGGCCTGATCGGGATTGTCTAGGTCGGCCTGGCATGTGAAGGCCACGGTATAGGTTCCGGGCGGTAGGAACGTGAACTGGTAGTAGTACGGCGGCTGGGAATTCGCGACGGGCACCTTGGAAGCTTGCGGCTGGTTGGTATCACTCGACGCAGCCGTGCTATCCATGTCTTCGGGCGCAGTCACTGTGCCGCTGTACAGATAAACGCCGGGTATGCATCCGTTGGGCACCAGTGTGTTATCCACTACACCCTGGATATTGCCCACCGTGGTGTTATCGACCAGTTTCTCCGTGGGCTTGAGAGTGCATACCGGGGCCTGTCCCGTCGGGCAGGTGATGGCCTTACGCAGGTCGAAGTCGATGGTGTAGTCCACCACGCCGCTGGTCGGGACGGTGAAGCCGGAGACGAGCTTAAAGCCGTTGGTGTCCGGTACCTGCAAGCCGTGCATCGTTCCGTCGGAGAGCGTCATGTAGGAATTGCTCGGATCGCCATCCGCTACGACTATCAGGCGAATCTGGCCGTACTTGCCGGCAGGAATCGGCTGGTCGAATAGCACCGCCGATGCCGTCCCGCTTTGGGTGAGCAGGTCGATGGTCTTGGGTTGAGGGAAAGTGATCGTGACCGGATTGCCGCCATTGCCGGTCAGTTCGACACCGGTAAATTTCACCACTACCGCTTGGGCGCCATCGACAGGGGCGTCGGCCACCGCCAATTTCATCTGACCCATGTCAGCGGTGCTGCCGCCGCCGCAGGCGGCAAGGCCGAGTGCGGTTGCCGCGAGCAATCCATAAAACCCGAGTTGGCGAGTGTGCGAAGCCATGCTTGTCTCCTCATGCTTATAGTGTCTCGAAGGGAGTTATCCACCTTCGTTGATATGGAACCCGAAACCAACTCCAGTGGGGCTCCGAGGGGCAGGCCGGTCGGTGGCGACCGGCACTTCCGGGATCGAAAGCGGCGCCAAGGCCGAACGCGATCACTGCCGTATGTGAGAGTAATTGTCTCACGCAAGTCAGGATTCCACAGGCTCGAATCATGCGATGTGACGCATGGCTCAAACTGAGCTGTCGGGGATGAGAGACACCCCCGACCGCCACTGCTCGTGTTTCCACTCGGTACATTTACTCCCACAGCGATTATGACGAATCTCAGGAACTATTAGCTCGCGTGGGTCCTGCGCACCGCGGCCCGCCATTCGCTCGCTCTCGGTCACCTGTACGCACCCCTCGCCCGTCAGAATGAACGGATGCGTCTCACGGACGAACTCGCCGGACCAGTCCTCGCCGTAGTCCCACCCGGCGAACAGTAAACACAGCTTGCCCTCCCGCAATATGAAGTTCACTTCGGGGTCGATCGGAACGTCTCACTTCATGGCCGATTATTTGAAGAAGGCAAGATTCTATCGCTCGCGAACGCCATCGAAAGGCGACTCAAGGTGTGGGACCAGCGTCCGCCGATCGGGTGACCCGACACCAGCAATCAACTCAATCGAAATTTCAGCCGATCTTTACGTCGGCGGACGGGTCCGAGCGCATTGCCAGATCACGCTTGAGGATTTTACCGTTGGCGTTGCGGGGAAGCGGGATCAGACCAATCGTCAAGCG